>ERZ839767.158-NODE-158-length-113954-cov-23.310889_pt1 | contig 113954 bp, 86 predicted proteins | sample MGYA00519879_ERZ839767 | MGnify/ENA primary metagenome ERZ839767 (study PRJEB31850, sample SAMEA3708852) | human gut metagenome | biome: human gut; feature: human-associated habitat; material: faeces | place: China | collected 2014 ...
AAAAGATGCTGACCGAGCTCTTGCGGTTCCGGCCCTTGGTGCGGGTAGTCATCAGCGTCTGCACCATCTCGAAGGTCTCCGGATCGATAATGGCCTCGTGGTTGTCCTTGACGTAGTACTGCGGGATTTCACCCTCGTTGGTCTTTTTCTTCTTGGTCAGAAAATCTACAGTGAAGGACTTCTGCAGCAGCGCATCACCCTTGTACTTTTCGTTGGTGAGAATGCTTTTGATGTTGCTGGGGTTCCAGTGGTCCTTGCCGCCGGGAGAAGGAATGCCTTCTTCGGTCAGCGTCCAGGCAATCTGGAATGGCGACTGGCCTTGCAGGAACATTCCGTAGATGCGCTTGACCAGCTTGGCCTGTTCTGGGTTTACCACGAGGTTGTGGTCCGACCCCATGTCATAGCCCAGAAATCGCTTGAACGGAACCGTGACCTTGCCGTCTGCAAACCGCTTCCGTTGGCCCCATGTGCAGTTCTCGGAAATGGACCGGGACTCTTCCTGCGCCAGCGAGGACATGATCGTCAGCAGAAGTTCACCCTTGCTGTCGAAGATCCAGATGTTTTCTTTTTCAAAATAGACCTCGACGTTGTGCTCCTTGAGTTTCCGGATGGTAGTCAGGCTATCGACTGTGTTTCTGGCAAAGCGGCTGACCGACTTCGTGATAATCAGGTCGATCTTGCCGTCAAGGGCATCTGCTACCATCTGCCTGAACTGCTCACGCTTTTTGGTATTGGTGCCGGTGATGCCTTCGTCAGGATACTCAACATGATAAATTATATACGAATATCCGAAGAAACACAAGTCATCCGACGAAGTGTTCAGAGAAAAGTTACGGATAGAAACGGTATTTTTTTGAAAAGCCCTCTGAAGCTGGCCAAAACACCCTGTTCAGATCGTAGTATGGATAGAGGGGGAAATACGTAATCTCATTAAGATAATCCCCTGAAGAAGCAGACTCCGGGATTTCCTCCCGGAGTCTGCTTTGCGGATAGCATGATGCTTTGACCTTCCGCTTGCTAAAGGCGGTATTCTGTAGTTACCGCGTCGCCGTTTTATATTGCGCCGGCGACTTCTGAGCGCACACGGTTTCCGGTCATGGTATCTATCAGGCAGGCTGCGCAGACACCGCATTCACCATTGAAAATTCCGTCATTTCTGGCGCTACCGGCATTGAAATCCACGTAGGCAAGCTGACAGTAAACAATTCTACGATTTCCGGCAGCGGCGAACCTCCCGATCGACGTGACGATCTCCGGCGGAAGCATTTCCGGCCCCAAGGCGATCGAGCAGGCAGCCAAGCAAAGTGAAAACACGAAAGAATCCATCGAAACGATCAAATTGTACGTGACCGGCGGTTCGTTCACGGGCGAGATCGAGAGTAAAAACCTCAAGAAGTTTGTCTCCGGCGGCGGTTTTTCCACTGATTTGAGAAACACCGGTTATCTGGCTGATTCCGCTGCTGCCGAGATCAAGCGTGCCGGTGACACCACCTATGTGTACTACACGACTACGGAAGACGCTATGGCTGCCGCGCAGCCCGGCGATACTGTCACCTTCTTGAACGTTTCGCCGGAGCAGCCGGTCACGCTTACGCTGCAATTCAACGACGGCATCACCCTCCCCACGCCTACCCGCAGCCGATACACGTTCATCGGTTGGTATGATGGCGGCACCAAGGTAAGCAGTCCCTATACGGTCTCGGCTACGGTCACCCCGAACGCCGTTTGGCGCTACAATTCCTCTGGCGGCGGCTTCGTCGATCCGACTTATCCCGTCTCCGCTCCCAGCAAGAGTGAGAACGGCACCGTGACTATCAGCCCAAAATACGCGAGCAAGGGCGACACGGTGACGATCACCGTCAAACCTGACAGCATCTGCACACGCGGCCAGATCGTGACCTTCCTCTTCCGCGCATACAGCAAATAAAGCCAATGCAAAGCCCCGGCTCGGGATCCCAAGCCGGGGCTACTGTTATCTGTGATAGCATGCCTGTTTCTGCTTGTTTACACTTTCGCCGGGAGCTCTTGCATCTGTGCGCACTCGACTTCCTCGCGCCATGGGATCGACGGTGACGCGCCCGGGCGCGTTACGGCGATCGCGGAGGCCTTTGCCGCGAGCTTCATGCAGGCGGGTACGGGCTGTCCCTCGGCGAGCGCGGCGAGGAAATAGCCGGTATACGTATCGCCCGCCGCCGTTGTATCGACCGGCGTCACGTCAAAGACCCCCTGCGCGTACCGCTCCTCCCCGTAGAGATACCGCGAGCCGCTGCCGCCGAGCGTCAGCAGGATCTGCGTCTGCGGATACCGCCGCGCGAACGCGGCCTCGATCTGCGCCTGTTCCGTCTCGCCGGTGATCTGCGCCGCTTCGATCTCATTGAGGAGCAGCATGGAAACCTTTTTCAGATCGCACGCGGCAATTGTTTCGTCGCAGGGCGACGGGTTCAGAACCACGCGCATGCCCTTTTCATACGCCCGCTCGATCAGGACCGGCAGGCAGCTGATTTCGTTCTGCAGCAGAAGCAGATCCCCCGCTCCAAACGCGCGCAGGGCCGTTTCCACATCCTGCTCCGTGATCCTGCGGTTCGCGCCGCCGGCCAGAAGAATGCTGTTTTGCCCGTTGTCATCCACCTGAATGATGGTGTGGCCGCTCTTTCCGTTTGTTTGAAGGATCAGCTCGGTGTGTACGCCGCTCTGCCGGCAGGTCTCGATCAGAAGCTGCCCATCCTCTCCGACGCGTCCGGCGTGATAGACCTCCGCACCCGCACGCGCAAGCGCGACGGACTGGTTCAGGCCCTTTCCTCCGCAGAAGGTCTCCATGCCGCTGGAAGCAATCGTTTCGCCGGGCTGCACGCTGTGCGCGACGCGGTACACGTAGTCCAGATTCAGGGAGCCGAAATTCAAGATCTTCATAGCCGCCATCTTATCTGCACGCGAGCACGACGTTAAGATCTGCCAGATACGGGAAGCACACGCCCTGAAGATCCGACAGGGGCAGCACTTCGTCTGGCAGCTGAATGCCGAGCTCCTTGCGCATGAACTCCTGCCGCGCCTGGATCCGGGCCCAGCAACCCGGCGCGATCGCGCGGATCTGCTCGCGCAGGGCCGCGTCCGCCAGATACAGACCGTCCTCTGTATGCGCGGCCATATACGGCGACTGCCACGAGGGCGTGAAATCGCATTGCAGGCCGAGGCCGGAATGCAGCGTGTGACGGCTGCCCTTTGTGAAGCCGGAATGCGTCCATTCATCCGTATGGGTATAGTGGCCCGGATTCAGCGTGCAGCCGAAGCGCTTCAGGCCGAGCTCCGTATCTACCATCTCATAGATCTCGCCGCAGCTCGCGCCGAGCCGCAGCATTTCATACCAGCTGGCGACCGTGTCAAAATACGGCGTCATGAATTCGGTCAAATATCCCGCCTTTTCCGCCGGGATCTGCGACGCGTTCTCCACGTACATGCCAATCTTGTGCACAAGGCAGCCGCGCTTGCCGAAGCCCGCGCCGACAAGCTCGCCCAGCTGCAGGCGCTTTGCGTCCGTCGGACTGGCGAGGCCGAGTGACAGGTTTTTGTCGCCGAAGTTGATATTCGGGTGCATATTGGCGGCCGCGCCGTCAAACAGGCAGTTTCTCGACGCCTCCAGCTCCGACATGCCCGGGCGGAGCTTCTGCAGGCAGTTCAGAACGCCACGGGAAACGCGGGTACAGGTCAGCTCGTACAGGACGATCTCCTTCGCGCTGGCATGGTGCTTCAGGCCGTATTCACAGTCCGCCAGCAGATCCGTCGCGTTTTTCAGCAGCTGCGCCGGGACGATCCGCTCGAGCGTCTGGATAATATAGTGCGGCACATCCGTCACAAACGCGCCGATTGTATGCAGCGCCGGATCATAGGACTTAAAGCCGATCACACCGAGCTTGCCGCTTTGCAGCGCGATGGCATCCTTCAGAATTTCCTCCAGCCGTCTGCTGCGGGCATCGTTCGGCTGTCCCATCAGGCTGAACGTCTGATAGAATTCAATGTTCATCTCCACCGGAGAGACGGCGATATAGCCGATCCCCTCGTTGCCGACCAGAATCGATGGCTTTCCGCCGCGCGGCAGGATCAGCAGCGTCTCCTCCCAGCGCGGATCGTAGCCGGTGAAGTATTCCACATTGGAAAAGTGCTCCCGGTCGCCGTAGATGAGGATCGTGTCATATTCGGAGGCCTGCGGCATCTGCCAGAGCGCCTGTATGCGCGCCTCATAGTCCTCCCTGCCCAATACCGGGATCTGCTCTGGATCCACCGGGATCGGATCCCGCCAGAGTGTCGGGTTGATTCGTTTTTCATAGATCGTATGTCTCATGTTCGTATCGGCGGCCTTTGCCGCGCTCCCCTTTCTTTGTTTTGTTATAATGTCTCCCGCGGTAGCGGCTGCGCCGGCTGCCGCAGGCAGAATACGATACCGCACAGCGTGTCAAAGCCGGAGCTGTGCCCGATTTTTGAAAACGATTCCGCGATCCGGGCCGCCTCCGGCTCCGGCTTTGTCAGCGCAAGAACGGGTTCGCTGAACTGTCCATCCAGCGCACACTGCAAAAAAGCGGCACTGATGTCGTTTGTCTGTGACAGTCCGGCAGCGATTTCGGCACGAAGCGCCAAAAAGAACGGTTCCCGCTGCCGTCCGGCCAGAATGCTTCCGGCAAGCATGCCGCACAAAAAATCGTCTCCGCTTGGGGTCAGTCCGATCCCAAGTCCCAGCAGCGCGGCCAGCTGAGCGGCCGCAGGCTCCCACTGCCGCTGCCGCAAAAGCGTCTGTGCACAGGAAAGCCGCTGCTCGACCGCCGTTTGCAGCCAGTCCTCCGTTCCCTCCCGTGACAAGCCTCTGGCAAGCCCGCGTCCATCCGCGCGCGTCAGCGCAAGCTCCAGCGCGGCCTGCAGCTCCGCCAGCCGCTCCGGCTGCAGGAGCGGACGCAGGGTGTGCGCCGTGCGCTCCGCCCGCGCGAAGAAGAGCTGCACGCCGTTTCCGAAGCACAGCATGCTCCCACGCACCGTCATATCCATCCCCGGCTCCAGAGCCAGCGCCGCAAGCGCCGCGGGCGAAAGCCGCGCTGTAAGCGTCAGCGGGCTCTGCGCTGTCCCGGCGGCCTGTACGCAGACCAGCCCATCCGGAACACGCAGATTGACCGATTTTTCGTAGGCAGAGTGTACGGTGCCCGTCGTTCCTGGCTGCAGGCGGCGCGCCGCGTATTGCGAAAGACGCGTTATTTCACAGACATTCATGCAAAAACTCCATGGTCTGCCCCAACAGGCGGCGCGTCTGCGCGCCTGCCGGAGCCATGTCGAATTCGTGCCGCTTTTCCATCGCGGCAAACAGCCTGCCGCCGAATTTCGCCGCCAGCTGCTGCGACTCTGCGAACGGAACATCCGGGTCATGCAGACTGTGCGCGAAAAACGCCGGGCACGGCAGCTTCTGCGTGAGGCGGAGCGTCGCTTCGCGTATGAATTCCTTTCCACCCCCGTCAAAAAACAGCTTTGGCCAAAGGCCGGTCTGCCGGCCATAAACATACAGCGGATAGCACGCCTGTAGGGGCTCCTCCGCGTACCAGCTCTCAGACGGGAGGCGCAGCTGTTCCGCGCTGACGCGCGGAAAGGCGCTGTAATGCGCGCTCGGCGCTTCGTACCAGCCGTCCGTCAGAAACCCGTATCCATAGTAACTGACGAGCCCCCGCGGCTCCCGGCTCAGACCACCGGAGGCTGCCGCGAGCAGGCACAGATAGGCCCCGCTCGAGCGGCCGAAGAGCGCGTACGGCTGCCGCGCCGCGGTGTTGACGGAGCACAGGATATCCTCCAGGATCTGCGGCAGCTTTGCGTTGGGTGCGAGCGGATAATCCAGTGCCAGAACGCGGAACCCGGCCCGCGTCAGCTGCTCGAGATGGTACGCGGGAAGATCGTCGCGCGTACCGAATAAAAGTCCGCCGCCGTGCAGATAGACAATGTCTCCCCTCTGCGGCGCTTCCGTATCCCAGCTTTCCGTGACCTGCTTTTCATACGGCCCGTCCAGCCGCCGTTTCTCCTGCCGGATCATGTGCCGAGCCCCGCAAGCAGGACCGTCATCACGCCGAGCAGCACAGCCGCGGGCAGCGTGCAGAGCAGAAGCTTGCGCATAATGCCGCCCTCCTGCCCCTCCAAATGCACCATTGTCGTTCCCAGAAGGATCTTACTGGGACTGATGACACTGCCGATCGACGCGCCCGCCGTCTGCGCGGCCAACACCGGCGCGGGCGAGACTGCGAGCAGCTGCGCCGTCGTCAGCTGGAAATTGCCGAACAGAATATTCGCGCTCATATTGCTGCCCGTAATAAAGGTTCCGAGCAGGCCGATAAACGGCGCGACAAAGATATAGCCCCTGCCGAGGACGGCGGCAATGCCGCGCGCGAGGATCATCGTCTGTCCGGTTCCGCTCATAAAGCCGGACATCGCCACAAGCGCCAGCATTGCCAGCGCCGACGGGCGCGTCCGCTGCGTCGTCTGCTTCAGGATCTGCGCAAGTCCCCCGCTTCCGATCCAGCTGCGGCGGCGGTAATACACAAAGCCGGCGGCGGCTGACGCCAGAAGGAACACGCTTGCGTGCGTGAAAATCGAGATCGGCGCGTAGCAGTCGCTGCCCGCGTTTACATGATCGTAGCCGGTCTGCGTCTGCGGCACGGGAAAGCCCAGCTTGACCCGGCCGAGCAGCTGCGTCACCGGCGGAACCGCCAGCACGACCAACGCCAGCACAGCCAGCACCACATACGGCATAAACGCCTGCATGAGGCTCATATCCGGTTCCGCCTCCGGCGCATCCGTCTGAACTGTCTGCCGGTTCATGATGCCGCTGTCTTCGACGCGCCATGCCTCCCGGTATAGCCCTGTCTTTGCCAGAAGCACCGCCGCGAGCAGCGACGCGCAGGCCGGAAGGAAGCAGCAGAGCACAGGACTGACCTGACTCAGCAGTGCTTCGCCGCCGCCCTGTATGGCGGAGAGGAGCAAAACCGCAGGCAGGCCCTTTTTCAGCGCCTGCTTTTTTCCATAGAACCAGCAGATCAGAAGCCCGGCCATTAGGTTCCACACCCAGAGCATCAGCGCGGTTTGCAGCGCCGTGCGTGCGTACAGCTCGCCGCCCGCGGAAAGTCCGGCTGCCATCGCAAGCGCGTCCCAGGCCGCAGCCAGCGTACCGAATGTATTGCCCCACGCCTGTCCCAGCAGCGGCAGGATCACGGCCCATGCCGGCGATACACCGATGCCAAGCAGCAGCGGCGCGCCCACGGCTACCGGCACGCCGAAGCCGGTGATCCCCTGCAAAAAGCTTTCAAAGATCCAGCCCATAAATAAGACCAGCAGCAGCTCGTTCGGCATCAGGCTCCGCATCCGCTGCCGGATCACGGAAAACGCGCCCGCGGTCTGGCTCACCTGATAGAGCAGAATGGCCGTCCAGACGATCAAGATGATGATCAGCGCGTTCCAGAGGCTCTTTCCAGCCTCTACCGCGAGCAGCGCCGCGCCCCCCTGATAAAAAAAGGCGCCGCCGATCAGGCTGACACACATCCCGGCCAGCGCCGCCTTTACGGCGCTCCATTTAAGCACCGTCATACATACGATCAGCAGCAAAATCGGCAGCGCTGCCATGATCCACATGGGAACTGTCAGCGGTATCTTCACTTCTATTCCTCCCTGTTTCCCGGAGACGGCAGTCTGACAGACTGCCGTCTCCGCTTATCTGCGCGTCAGCGGTAGCCGAGTTTTTCGGCATAGGCTCTGACGGCCTTTTCGAAGCATTCCATCGGTGGATGCACGGTTCCCGCGCCGATCTGGCCAACGCCCGCCCGCTTATGGGCAATGCCGGTGTTGATCACCGGGGTAATGCCGCGCTCTACCACGAGCCGCGCGTCGATACCGAGGCACGCACCCTTGAAATCCCAATTCGGAATGATTAGATTGGGGTTCCTGTCGATGGTGATCCGCTTCATTTCGTTGGAGGTCCGCTTCGCGTCCTCCAGACCGCCCGCGCCGACGAAGCGCGTGACAGCCGGTGCGGCGATCATCGCCATGCCGCCGACGCCGAAGGTCTCCGTGATCGCGCTGTCGCCCATATCCGGGCAGGCGTCGTCACTGTCGTAGCCTGCAAAATACAGGCCGTCTGGCGTGTTGACCGGGCCGGTGAACCACGTGTCCCCCATGCCGGAAATGCGGATCCCGAAGGAATGGCCATTGCGGCACATCGCGGTAACGACTGTTCCCTCCTGCACCGTCCGTGCCGCGTCCATGACCGCCTTTCCCGTCGCCATCATTACGTTCAGGAAGAACTGATCTGTGTCGGCAAGGAAGCGGATGACCTCGCCGCAATCCTGCTCCGGCAGCGGCAGGCGGACGATCTGCGGCGCGACCTCCTTCAAAAAGACGAGAGAGGCGGCGATATTTCTCTGGTGGAACTCATCGCCCATCGCGATCGCCTTCGCGAGGATGGCGTTTACCGGAAGTCCATCCGGCATCTGGCGGATCGCAGCGCCAAGCGCGGGGCCGAGCACGTCCCGCATCCACTTCAGCCGGTTCACGACCTCCTCTGAATACGCACCGAAGCGCAGCACCTTGCCGATGCCCTCGTTCATGGTGCAGTACGCACGGTTGCCCTCCGTCGTCTCTTCCACGACAAAGACCGGCATGTGTGCGGACGTAATGCCGCCCATCGGGCCGACCGCCTGCACATGGTGGCAGGGAATGAGGCGGATCTGCCCGGACGCGAGAAGCGCACGGGCCTCTTCCTCCGTCTGCGCCCAGCCCTCAAACAGCGCCGCGCCCACGCAGGAGCCGCGGATCGGGTCGCACATCTGTTCATAGGTCATCGGAGGCCCGGCGTGCAGAAGCGTTTTCCCCTCGGCCAGCGCGGGGATCACCTGCATCGCCGGTACAACGTCGCGGATCACCGGCTGGCTCGCAATGATCTTGGACAGCACCTCCGCGTTTGCCTCGTCGACGGCGTGATCGCCGTATTCCCGCAGGAAGGTCAGGATCCGGATCATTTCCGCATCGCCGCCTGCGGGCGGCGCCCAGTTAAACTGAACGGTCCGGCAGCCGAAACTGCGCGCGACCTCTGCGAAGCTCTTGAGGCCAATGTTCACAATATCCGGCTTGCGCCGCAGCAGCGCCATCAGCTTCTCGGATGCCGCGGCGCAAACCTCTTCCGAGGTCTCTTTTTTGTGAACGGGCTTCGGCTGCTCGTGTAGCGGATGGCCGATGAGCGCAAGCGCCTGCATGACCGCAAGCTTATTCGTCTCGCAGACCACAACGCCAGCGGACTGCAGCTTTTGCACCGCCGCGTCGTACTCCTGTATATCCGTGCGCGTGCCGCAGACCGTCGCAACAAAATAAAGTGTCCGGCTTTCCGCCTCGGCCCGCTGCTGCAGGGCATGGATCGCCGGAAGCAGCGCGCCGGCCATATCCGCATGCGAACCGTAGCCCAGCATGACATCGAAGAGGATCACGCCCGTAGAGGGATCTTCAACGGCCTCCTGCATGCATTCGATCCGCTTGGCGGGATCGATCATCGGATGCGGACGGCCGACCGTGTAGACATCGTCGCCCAGATCCACGACGATATGCCCGTCGCGGTGAAGCATAAATCCCTCTTTTTTTGTGAACCTGTCCGAGAAGCCCAGCGCGTCCTTCATCAGCGTCGCGGCCTCGCTCGCGAGCGTCCCGCCGGAATAGTAGGCCTTGATGCTACGGTGCTCTTCCGGCGCGAAGGGGCTGCGCTGCGTCTGCGTGCAGCCGTCCGGCACTGCCTCTCTGCGCGCAAGGCTGACGGCAAGCCGCGCCGCCTCGTCCAGCGTATAGGCGTGATAGAAATTCTCCTCGTGGTAAGCCGGCTTCTCCCCTAAAAACAGCGTCACGACCGGCTTTTTGCAGCCGCGCAGGCGGTCATACACCTTTTCCCGGATCTGCGGCGCGGGCGGCTTGGACAGAACGATCATGACCTTTACGCTCTCGTCCTGCTCCATCACATCGATCATATCGAGCGTTGTGATCCCGCCCACCTCGGCGGCGAGATCCCGTCCGCCGGTTCCGATGGCGTTGGTCACGCCCTCTCCGAGGCGGTCAATGATCGTCGTCAGCTCCTGAATTCCCGTTCCGGATGCGCCGACAATTCCGATCGCGCCCGGCCGGACACAGTTTGTAAAGGCGATGGGTACGCCGCAGAGAATGCCGGTTCCGCAATCCGGCCCCATGACCGCGAGGCCCTTTTCATGTGCCTTCCGCTTCAGACGCGCTTCGTCCTCGATGGTGACATTGTCGCTGAACATGAACACGTTCATATCGTTGTCCAGCGCGCGGTCGGCCTCAGCTGCGGCATAGGCGCCCGCGACGGAGATGACCGCCAGATTCGCCTCCGGCAACAGCTCCAGCGCCGTTTCCCAGTCGGACGCCTCCGGATATTCCGCCGAGGCGGTCTTCGTCCGGCTCTCCTGCTGGAAAAACTCGTCGGTCTTCTTCAGGATCACGTCCATCAGCGCCTCGTCGCGAAGCTCCGCGACGATGACCATATCGTTCGCCGACGCCTGCATCAGCTCGGGCGTCTGCAGGCCGCTCTGCATAAAAATGTCCTTATTCGCGGGCGTTCCCATCATAATGGACGCCTTCTGCACGCCATCGATCGCCTGTATGCAGTTCGTCAGAAGCATCAGCGCGACTGAATCATGATAGCTTCCCTTTTTTACAAATGTTTTGAGCATACTTCCATCTCCCCGGTGCGCTCAGTCCGCAAATCTGTTCTTGTGGTCATAGCGGTCAAAGTGGAGCGTATCGCCCTTGAGGTATTCTACGATCTCCTCCACGATCTCAACGCCCTCTGCATCCGCCTTTTCCTTGCGGATCGCCGAACGCTCGCCGGGATAATAGACCTTGCCATAGCCCTCGGCCGGCGGCACCGCCGCAAGCTCGTCCAGCTCCTGCGACAGGCTCTGCTTGAACGCGTCCAGGCCCACAAAGCGGCTCGGGTCGAGCACGATGTGCATCTGCCCAAGGTTTCTTCCCTCCGACAGGTCATGATACATGGACGAGACATGCTTGCCGAACGGGACACCGAGCAGCACGCCGGAAAACACGTCGACCATCATCATCAGTCCGTAGCCCTTCGCGCCCGCGATCGGCACGAGCGCGTTGACAAGATTCGGATCCGTTACCGGTCTTCCCGCCGTATCAACGGCCCAGCTTGCCGGGATCTGCTCGTGCCGGGAACGCTTATCGAGGATTTTGCCCCACGCCTGTACCGTCGTCGCCATATCGAACACAACGGTGCGGCCATCCGCCGACGGCGCGGCAAAGGAGATCGGGTTTGTCCCGAAAAACGGCTCCGTGCCGCCATAGGGCACCGCCATCGGATCCGACTGGCAGAAGGAGATCGCCAGCAGATCCTGCTTCGCCGCCATCTCCGTGTAATAGCCGATCGCGCCGCTGTGCGAGATGTTGCGGATGCCGATCACAGCTGCGCCGTTCTGCTTTGCCATGTCAATGGCGTGCTCCATTGCGTGCGTGGCCGCGACATAGCCGCAGCCGTTGTCGCCCTCGTAGATGCCGGTGCAGGGGCCTGTGGTGCGGAAGGAGAAATTCGGGCTCGTGTTGATCCCGCCCTTTGCGATCCGCTCGCAGTAATACTCCATCCGCACGGAGCCGTGGGAATGATAGCCGCGCTCGTCCGACCAGACCAGCACCTCCGCCGTCATTTCCGCATGCTCGCCGCTGAGTCCCGCCTGCATCAGCTTGTTTTTCATCAATGCTTTCAGTTCTTCTCTTTTAACGATCATTTTTCAAACCTATCCATTTCCATGGGAAGCGGGCGCGGCCCGCTTCCCGGCAATTCACAGCTTTACATCTCTGTTGCAGTCCTTCGAATAGACGTAGGACAGATCCTCCCCGCGGCCAACAGCATAGCACGCCTGCGGGCAATAATTGTCGATGAAGACATAGTCGCCCTTCTGCACGGGGATCCATTCGTCATCCAGCTTATACATGCCCTTTCCGGTCAGGAAGTACATGCCGTGCTCCTGAAAATGCGTTTCGATATAGCCGTGCGAGGCACCCAGGCTGAATTTCAGCATGTGCATATTGATATCAAACGCCCAGTCCTCCGCCGAGGGAAGCAGATCCTTGATCATGCAGTTGTCCATTCCCTCGTAGGGCAGCCACGGAAGGTCGTTGGAGTTGCCGACGACTGTATGCGTGCGGTAGCCCTCCAGCTTTTCGTGGCGCTTGCGGTAGACATAGATCTTTGCCTCTTTGCCGCTTTTGTTTTCAAAGGTGACGGGCTTGTCGTCCGGGGAGAAGAAGTAGCCGTCCTCCGTGAGCGTCGCCTTCTCGTCCGCGTTCTGCACGTCTACCTCGCCCTGCACAACATACAGGAAGGTCTCGATCCCATTTCCGCCGATGCCGGTATTTTTTCCGCCCGCGTGCGCCGAGACAAAATAATCGGCGAAGGACGCGCCCATCTCCGGCGAGGCCAGGATCGAAACGTCGCAGTTTTCATAGCCCGGGATCCGGTTTTCAACCAGACCGTCTACCTCCAGCAGAACGAAATTGTCCTTTTTTACGACCGACCGGGTAGAAAGAAGCTGCTCCCGGTAGCCCTCCTGTCCATTCAGATAACTCATAGCTGATACCCTCCTTGTATGCGTCTCAGATCTGCTTCGCTGCCCAGCGAAGGACATTGCTCCAGAGTGTGCGGTTGCAGTCGGATTGGCAGAATTCTTCCGGCATCCAGTGCGGCGCGCAGTCGCTTGCCCAGGCGAAGCTGCGGCCCTTGCCGTATTCCCAGACCGTGAGGATCGGATCGCTCTCATAGTGGATCAGAACCTTCGCCTGCGCCTTTGCCGTCAGCGCATTATAGCCGAACAGCGCCGGGAGCTCCTGCGGCAGGCCATGGGTGATCGCGTCGTCCCGCGCGCAGAGCACGGCATGGATCCCCTCCGGATGCTCGCGGCGATCGTCGCACGGAAGCATGGTGACGGGCAGCGCCTGCTCGACCGGCGTATTGCGCCACTGGCCCTTTGCCTCGATCCCCATGAAGGTCAGATAGCCGCCCATCATGCCCAGTGCGCCGCCCTCGGCGACGTACTGCCGGATCAGCTCGGGCAGATTGGGCGTCGCCTTGCCCGCATAGAAGGTATCATGATGGAGGTAGAACGTGTTCGCGCCGACATCGCTGATGATCACCGCGTCATATTGCTGCAGCCCCTCGAGCGTGTTCGGGAACTCAAACGGGACCAGATGCGCTGGAATATGCGTGATCTCCGCAAAATCCTTCATGTATTCGCGGACGCGGCCGATCTCCGTTTCATAGCCGCTGCTGGAAAACTGGTCAAAGCCCTTCGATTCCACCTTTGTAAAGAACCATGATTCGCCGACAAACAAAACCTTTATTTTTTCCATGAAAGCCACCTTTTGTCCTTTCAGTTTTCAAAATCCAGAACGACCGTACCGTCATCCCGGTAGCACACAGTTTTTTTGTTCATGCTGATCGCGTCGATCGCCGCGAAATACGCCTCCTTCGAGGCAAACACCGGCTCGTAGCTGTCGATGATCGAATGTGCCAGCGACGCATCGTCATAGAGCAGCTTCGCCGTCATGGCCGCGAGCACCTTTGCCGGATTGACGCTTGCGCGGACAGGATCCACGATGTGATAGTTCGAGCCGTGCGCCGTGCCGATGGCGCCGGAGGAATAGGGATGGATCGTCGGCATGAGGCAGGAGATATCGCCCAGATCCGACGTGCCGCAGTTCCAGGGGGCCTGACGGACGCAGCCCTCGCCGAAGATCTCCTCGGCCGTTTTGCAGAACAGGCTGCTGAGCTTCTCGTCGTTTTTGAGCGGCATATTGCCCGGTACGTCATGGATCAGCAAATTCGCACCGATGGCGGCCGCAGAGGCGGACAGCGCCTGGTTGATCCGGCGGTTGATCTGCTTCATTTTCTCGAACGTGCTGGCGCGGACATAGGTGTCCAGCTTTGCCACACCCGGGATCGCATTGGCCGCCGCGCCGGCCTGCGTCAGGATGGGGTGCCAGCGGATATAGTCCTTTTCCTCAAACGTCTCACGCAGCGCGTTGCAGGCGGTGATGCCGAGCGTCGCGGCATAGAGGGCGTTGATGCCCTGATGCGGCGCGAAGCCCGCGTGCGCGGATTTGCCGATATACTCAAAATGCTTGGTGATGCAGCCGTCCGCGCCCTTGTCGATGGCGAAGAGCGAGGTCTCCTCTGAGAGCACATGTGTAAACAGTACGAGCTGCACCCCGTCAAAGAGTCCGCGGTACAAAAACTCGATCTTACCCGCCAGATAGTGGATCGTGCCCTCCTGTATGAGCTTCGAGCGGTATTCCAGATCGATGGTCTCCTCCGCGGGGATCGACAGGAAGCGGATCGAGCCGCACAGCCCGTCCAGCGCACCGGGTTCGGCCAAGGCCGCCGCGCAGCCGACAAGATACGCGGACTGCGCGTTGTGCCCGCAGGCATGCACCGCGCCTGTGGCCGGATCGGCCTCCGGATGCTCCGGGCAAATGATGGAGTCCTCCTCCGCGACGATCGCAATGACGGGGCCGGGACGGCCGGTATCGATCTGCGCCGCGAAGCCGGGAATGTCTCCGGCCAGCGTCACCTGATACCCAAGCGACTGGAAGATATCCGCCAGATAGCGCGAGGTCTTCCACTCCTTATAGCCGATCTCAGGGTTCTTCCAGATCGTCTGTTCAACCTCGACGATCAGACTTTTGTATTTTTCTACACAGGAAAGAATGCTTTTGACAGCTTCGTTACAGGACTGTTCCATAGGGCCTCCTTCCCTGCTCAGTTATTTTTATAGTGCAGGCGGACGTCGCCGTTATCCAGATACTCAACGGCTCTGCCGGAGAATGCCACGCGGTTGATCGCCTCGAAATACGCTTCCTTGCTTTCAAACTCTGGCTTGAATTCACGCACAATTTTTCTGCCGAGCGCCGCGTCGTCATGCAGCAGCTCATAGGCAAGGCAGCACAGGAGCTTTGCCGGGTTGACGCAGCTGCGCACCGGGTCGGCGACCTTAAAGTCCGCGCCGTGCATGCTGCCGGAAATACCGGCGGCCTCCGGGTGGATGGCCGGCATCAGGCTGGACAAATCGCCCAGATCCGTGCTGCCGTACGACCACGAGATATACCGGATCTGCTCCGCACCGAACAGGTCGGTGATGATATCGCGGCAGGTATCGAACAGCGTGCCGTCGCAGTGCAGCGGCATATTGCCCGGCTTGTCCTGAATGTAGACGTTGCCGCCGAGCGCCGCGGCGGACGCGGCAAGTGCGCGGTTGATCCGCTCGTTCAGCTTCTTCATCTCTTCAAACGAGGCCGCGCGCGTATACGCGTCCATCTTCGCAACATCCGGGATCGCGTTCGCGGCGACACCGGCCTGCGTGATGATGGGGTGGAAGCGCATGGTCTGCGTGTCGCGGAAGGTCTCGCGTAGCGCGTTGCAGGCCGTCATGCCGACATTGGCCTCATACAGCGCGTTCACGCCGTTCCACGGCTCCGTCCCGGCATGAGAAGCTTTGCCCTCAAATTCAAAGTGCTTGTTGATGCAGCCGTTTCCGCCCTTGAAGAGGTGGAACATGTGATCGTCGTCATGCATCGCGTGTACCATCGCGACCATATCGACATCGTCAAACAGTCCGCGGTACAAAAATTCGATCTTGCCGGCGTTGAAGTGGATCTTTCCCTCCTTGATCAGCTTCGCGCGGAACTCCAGATCGATGGTCTCCTCTGCCGGAACACCGACAAAGCGGATCGAGCCGCAAAGTCCGTCCAGCGCGCCCGGCTCCGTCAGCGCAGCGGCGCAGCCCAGAACTGCGGAGGACTGGCAGTGGTGGCCGCAGGCGTGAACCGCGTTCGTCCGCTTATCCGCCTCCGGATGCGTCGCGCACATGAGCGAATCCAGCTCGCCGATCAGCGCCAGCTTCGGGCCGGGACGGCCAGTATCCAGATCCGCGATAAAGCCCGGGATGCCCTCCGCCGTTTTGACCTGAAAGCCCATTTTTTCATACTGGCGAACGAGATATTCTGTCGCCTCCCACTCCTTGTAGCCGACCTGCGGGTGCTTCCACAAATAGCGCTCCGTGTCCAGGATCAGCTGCTTGTGCTTGTCTACAAGCTCTGTATACTTTTTATATTGCTCCTTCATTGTGTTTTCCTCCTGCAAGCTTACTCATCATACAGATGGCACATGACGTGGTGTCCGCCGCCGACATCCTTCTTTTCCGGGCACTGCTCGGCGCAGATCGGCTTCGCGTACGGACATCTTGTCCGGAACACGCAGCCGGACGGCGGCGAAAGCGGCGACGGCAGCTCGCCCTGAATGAGCGTGCGCTCCTTCTTCGCAGCGCCTGACGCGTCGATCACCGGGACGGACGACAAAAGCGTTTTTGTGTACGGATGCAGCGGATTCCGGAACAGCTCCTCCGTCGGGCACTCTTCAAACAGATATCCGAGATACATCACGCCGATGCGGTCGGAGATATACCGGACGACGCCGATATCGTGCGCGATGAACAGATAGGACAGATTTTCCTTCTCCTTCAGATCCAGCAGCAGATTGATGATCTGAGACTGGACGGAGACATCAAGCGCGGAGACCGGCTCATCGCAGACGACAAATTCCGGGTGCAGGATCAGCGCGCGGGCAATTCCGATCCGCTGGCGCTGACCACCGGAGAATTCGTGCGGGTAGCGGTAGTAATGCTCCGGCTTCAGGCCGACCTTTTCAATGATATCCAGCGCCATATTCATCCAGTCGGCGCGGTTCCCCACGTGCTGGATGGCCAGCACCTCTGTCAAAATCTCGCCGACATTTTTTCTGGGATTCAGCGAGGTATAGGGGTCCTGAAAGATCATCTGCAGCTTCGACCGGTACTGCCGGAACGCCTGCTGATGGATTTTGGTGATATCCTCGCCCTGATAGAGGATCCGGCCGTCCGTCGGCTCGAGCAGGCGGAGCATTGTCCGACCCAGCGTGCTTTTTCCGCAGCCGGTTTCGCCGACGAGGCCGTAGACCTCGTTGCGGTGCACCTGCAGGCTGACATCGTTGACCGCCTTTACAACGGCCTTCTGTCCGTTCACCTTCTTTTCCACAGGGAAAAACTTTTTTAAATGCTGTAATTCCAACATAGCCTGTGTTTCGTTCATGTTTCCACTCCCTGCGCTAAAAAGCATCTGACCGTGTGTCCATTTTCCAGCTCCTGCAGCTGCGGCATTTCTTTTCTGCACCGCTCGCACGCGTATTCGCAGCGGTCCGCGAACCGGCAGCCCTGCCCGATCTGGTTCAGAAGCGGGACGGTGCCCCGGATCGCGTAAAGGCGCTCGGGTTTCTGCTCCGTCATCTGCGGGATGGACTGCATCAGGCCCTTCGTATACGGGTGCTTCGGATTCGAGAAGATCTCCCGCGCATCCGCTTCCTCTACGATCTGACCAAGGTACATGACGATCACGCGGTCACAGGTTTCCGATACGACGGCCAGATCATGCGTGATGAGAATGATGCTCGCGCCCGTCTCCTCTTTCAGCTTCGTGATGAGGCTCAGGATCTGCGCCTGAATGGTCACATCGAGGGCGGTCGTCGGCTCGTCCGCAATCAGCACGGAGGGTTTACAGACCAGAGCGATCGCGATCATGACGCGCTGGCGCATGCCGCCGGACAGCTCGTGCGGATATTGGGAAAAGCGCTCTTTATAGGCGGGGATCCCGACCAGCTTTAGAATGTTGAGCGCGCGCTCGCGCGCCTCCTGCTTGGAGATCCCCTTGTTATGGAGCTTGATCGCCTCCATGATCTGGTCGCCGACCCGCATCACGGGATTCAGCGCACTGAGCGCGTCCTGAAATACCATGGATATCTCATCACCGCGGATGCTCTGCATCTTTCGCCCGGAATATTTGAGCAGGTTTTCCCCCTTGAAGAGGATCTCGCCGCGGAGGATCACCGTGTACTTTTCATCATACAGGCGCATGATGGACTGACAGGTCACGCTCTTTCCGCAGCCGGATTCGCCGACAATGCCGAGGATCTCGTTGGCGTTCACGCGGAAATTGATCCCGTCGATTGCCTTCATCACGCCTCGTTCCGTTTTAAAGGAGGTCGTCAGGTTCTTCACTTCGAGAATTGTTTGTTGCACGTCCGTTCCTCCTTCATCAGTTTGTCAGGGGATCCAGGAAGTCCCGCAGACCTTCGCCCAGCATGTTCAGCCCCAGCACAGAGGCCGCGATAAACGCGCCCGGGCAGACGATCATCCACCACGACTGGAAAATGACCGTTTTTCCCTCATTGATAATATTGCCCCAGCTCGGCTCCGGCATCGGGATGCCCACGGCGAGGAAGCTCAGCGACGCCTCCGAGATGACGGCGGTCGCGAAAATGAAGGAGACCTGCACCAGCACCGTCGGGATGACGTTCGGCATGATATTGAGCCAGATGATGCGCAGATTGCTTGCGCCGGAGGCCTGCAGCGCCTCGATATAGGTCTGTTCCTTGACCTGAAGCGTGATGGAGCGCGCCACACGCGTGATATCCGGGATGGAGACGATGATCAGCGTCAGAATGACGTTCTTTTCGCCCGCGCCCATGACGCCCACCAGCGCAATGGCCAGCATCAGAGACGGGATCGCCTTCACTGCGTCGCAGAAGCGCATCACGACAGCGCCGAACTTGGGATAATATCCGGAATACAGGCCCAGAAACAGGCCGATCACAAACGAGAAGCCGCTGACCAGAACGCCGACCTTCATGGAGATGGACGTGCCGTACAGAATGCGGCTCAGAAGATCGCGGCCAAAGGTGTCCGTTCCGAAAATGAATTCCTTACACGGGGACTTCAGCCTGTTGACAACATTGACCTCCAGCGGGTCATACGGCGAGATCACCGGGGCCAGCACTGCGAGCGCCAGCATGATGAGCAATACGGCAGCGCCGATCACGACTGATTTGTTGCGGAAGAATTTCCGGGTTTTTAAGATCCGGTGCTCCTTCCGCATCTGCGCCTTGATTTGATATAGATCCGTCATATGCTCACCTCTCGCTTCTGATTCTAGGATCGATCATGCCATAGAGAATATCCAGAAGGAACATGACAAGCACGTTCAGCACTGCAATCAGCAGCACCATTGCCTGCACGACCTCATAATCTCTTCGGCCGATGGAGTCGATCATCAGTTTTCCAACGCCCGGAATGTTAAACACCGTTTCCGTTACCAGCGCGCCCGCGATCAGAGACACAAAGCTCTGCGCAATGACGGTGATGATCGGGATCAGCGCGTTTCTGAGCGCGTGCTTCAGCATCAGCGCGTGTGATTTGACGCCCTTTGCCTTTGCCATTTTGATATAGTCCTTGCCGAGCACCTCCAGAACGGCGGAGCGCGTCATGCGGCTCAGCTGCGCCGCGTGCATCATGCCGAGGGAGACCGCAGGCAGGATCATGCGGCTGATATAGCCCTTGAAGCCCGCCTCCGCGATCGTCTTATAGCCGGAGGCCGGGAACCACTTCAGCCCCACCGCGAAAACCAGGACCAGAAGCAGGCCCAGCAGGAAATTCGGGACGCTGACGCCCAGCATGGATAGCACCATCATTCCTTGGTCGATTCCCCGGCCCCTGCCCCTGGCAGACGCAATACCGGTCGGAATTGCGATCACAACCGCAATGATCAAGGCAAAAATCGTCAATTCGATCGTCGGGCGCATTCTTTCTGCAATGATCTCCGTCAGCGGCTGGTCGATAAAGATCGATTCGCCCAGATCTCCGTGCAGCACGTCGTTCAGCCAGTCTACATACTGAACCGGAAGCGGCCGGTTCAGGCCCATCTGCTCTCTGAGCTGTTCCACCTGTTCCTCCGGCGCGTCCACACCCAGCATGACGCGCGCCGGGTCGCCCGGCGTCAGGTGAATGATCATAAAGGTAAACGCCGAAACGATGAGCAGCATCAGAACGACGGATATCAGTTTCTTTCCTATGTACTTAACCATTTGTTGTGACCCCATAGCGCGAGTCCTTGCTCAGACTCATCCAATTATTCACTGTTTTCCTCCTCATACCTCTCTTGTAACCAATGGTTCAATCGTCTGCGGTTACTCTTGTCGGGAACGAAAAGAGCGCGGGAAGGCCGGTTTCGGCATTCCCGCGCTTTTTTAGTAAGGCATCATGCCAGAGTTTTCAGTTGGAGTCTGCCGTTACTGTCTGACTCTGATGTTGGACACGGTCGGTGCGCTGCAGAAGGTCGCGAAGTTTTCAACCTTGTCCGTGCAGACGCCGTAGATAAACACGCTGCCGAGCTTGGAGGCGGGGAGGCTTTCCGTCCACAGGTAGGTCTGCAGCTCTTCCCACAGCTTCTGGCAGGTCGGGATATCGGCCGTTGCGTCCATTTCCTTGACCGCGTCAAAGATCTTCTGGTCGTTGGTAAAGCCGGCCCAGCTGCTGCTCAGGTAGATCTGCAGCGTCGGAACCGCGACGGGGATCAGGCTGGCGAAGAACAGATCGTACTTGGTCGGATCGTTGCGGTAGGCGGAGTAGCTGGTGTAATCCGGGGTGATCAGCTCGGCGTTGATGCCGGCGGCAGCCAGCTCAGACTGCACGACGACTGCGCCGCCCGCGAGCGCTGCGCTCGACGGAGAGGCCAGAATGCGAACGGTCTCGCCGTTGTAGTTTGCCTTTTCCAGATATTCCTTCGCAAGATCCAGATCCTTCAGATGTGCGTTTTCCTTACCGGCGTCGGTGTACCACGTTGCGGTCTCCGCCGGCATGAAGCTGATCTCCTCACGGAAGAAGTCGGGCGTGTTGTATGCGCCGAGCAGGATCTCGTTGGCATCGAGGATCGCGTTGATCGCCTGACGCATGTTGACATCCGCGCAGAGGCCCTCGGCCTTGTTGTAAACGACGACATATTCGCCGTTCAGCTCGGTGTAGGTGGTCAAACCCTCGATGCTGTCGAGCATCGCAAAGTCGTCGCCGCCCATTTCGGTCACGATATCGTATTCACCGGTCTGGATGCCGGCGGCTCTGGTGGCGTTGTCGGAAACGATGTCGTAATAGATCACGGGCGTGGCCTGCGTCTTATAGCCGTACCAGCCGCTCGCTTCGCCCTCGACGCCATAGGGACTGTAGTCCTCGAACTTCTCGAGCTTGATGTAGGTGCCGGATTTCCATTCGACAAACTTGTACGGGCCGGTGCCGATGTATTCCTGAACTTCGCCGGTGGAGGCGTCGACATTCTCAATGACGGACTTGGGCATGATGACGGAGCCCTGGGACTGCGTCGCGATCAGCTCGTTGAAGAACGCGATCGGGCCGTCAAACACGATCTTGACCGTGCTGTCGTCGACCTTCTCGAAGCGGGACTCGCCGACCGTGTTCTGCGCGTTGCCGTAGTGCTCGATCCAGCGGTTCATGGAGGCAACAACGTCGTCAGCCGTCATTTCCTCGCCGTTGTGGAACTTGATGCCCGTGCGCAGATGGTAGAGATATTCGCGGCCATCGTTGTTGACCTCGTAGGACTCGCACAGCTCCGGCTTGACGTTGAACTCCGCGTCGAGCGTGACGAGCGCTTCATAGATGTTGCCGTAGGTGACGACACGCACGGGCGCGTCGGCGACCATCATCGGGTCAAGCGTAGCCGGCTCCAGATTGTAGCCGACATGCAGCTCGTCCTTGTAGACAACGTCTTCCACGGGCGCTGTCTGCTCGGTTTGTTCCGTGCTGGTGGAAGGGGTCTGCTCTGTCGCGGGTGTGTCGTTCTTCGACGGCTCCGCTGCGGGGGTGGAGCTGCAGCCGGCAAGCAGGCTGATGCTCAAAACAAAAACCAGAAATAGCGCTAAGAATCTTTTTTTCATTTTTAGTCTCCTCTACTTTTTTGTTTTTGCCTGAATACGATGGCTCTTCGATCGAGCAATTGCATTATAATGCACAAAACTTCACAAAATCTACGTAGGAAAGCTCCAAACTTTTTTATCCTTTTGTGCATTCCGCACATTTGGAAGATATTTCTTAGCCTCTGCTTTGTAGACAAATACATCTTTTCTCACTATAATAGAAATAAACTAGTTAATTGCCTTGTTTCCTGCGCGGAGGTTTCCCTTTTATGATGTATCTGAATGAACTGCTGTCAATTCCAACGCTTCAGGAGCTGACCCTGATCAATCAAAACGCGTGTCTGGATCGTCCGGTCGCGACCATCGAATCGACGGAAACGCCGGACGTGATCTCCTATGTTCCCAAAAATTGCTTCATTATCACAACCGCCATGGCCTATAAGGAAAATCAGGAAAAGCTGTGCGAGTTGATCCTGAGTCTGGACAAGCTGCCGTGCGCCGGGCTTGGGATCAAGCTCGGCCGGTTTATTGACGAGCTCGATCCCAAGGTCATACAGACTGCGGATTCCGTCGGCTTTCCCCTGATCAATATTCCGATCCACCTGACGCTCGGCGAGGTGTATCACCGGTTTTTGTCGCTTCTTTGGAACGTGGAAAACGACAATCTGGTCGACGCGCTCAACACGCAGAAGCAGCTCTATAACCTGATCATCCAGGGCGTTCCGCTCCGGCAGGTTCTGAAGCTCATCTCCGCAAAGCTCAATGAGCCCTGCCTGATCGTCGACCGCTTCGGCGAGCTCTGCGAATCCGTCAACACGACCGAGGACGAGGTCAAGGCCGCTATCGCGCATATAGACGGCCTCAACAAGGACGACAACGAGACCATCTGCTGCAGCGTCCGCCTGCCGAACTATGTCAAGGAGGTCAAGCTCTACATCTACCCCATCAAGAGCATCCGCCGAAATTCCCACTTCATGGTCGCGTTTTCCAGAGAAGCCACGTCGCCGCTGTCCTTTTTCGTCATGGAGGAGGTGCTTCTGAATCTCGGCATGCTGTTTTATAAGCAGCTGTTCACCGATCTGGAGTCCGCAAAGCTCCGGCAGTCCTACTTTGACATGCTCGTAAACTGTGACGGCAGCGCGCTCTCCCAGCTGGCCGTGACCGGCAGCCGCTATGGGCTGAAGCGGTCGGTCTATTACAACATCGTCATCGGCGGCTTCGTCAACGCCGCCGCGCCTTTGCAGCACGCCGACAGTCCGCTCGGCAATCATGAGCTCTATATCGAGGTCTTCAACTATATTCTCAAAAACGCCATTCACTATTTCCACGGAAATGTCACCGTCTTCTCTCTGGTCGACGACGGGCTCTACGTTCTTCTCGTTCAGAAAAGCGCGCTGGATATTCACGCGTTTCTGGACAAAATCGGCGAAGCCTCTGTCCGCGCGTTCGGGGAGCCGTTGAAATTCGTCATCGGAAACCATGTCAAAAATCTCAACGACATCCGTGAGGCCTATTGGAACACGCTGGAGCTGTTCAACAATACGACCGGCACCTGCGGCCAGTCCGTCTATGCCTGTCAGCCGACGAGCATTCTTGAAATCCTGAAGACCTCCCCCAGCTATCAGATCTCGTCCATCTGCCAGTCGACGCTGCGGGAGCTGGCTGAGCCGAAGGACGATGTCACGCGCGAGCTGCGCGAGACGCTGAGCATTTATCTGGACAGCAAATGCAGCATCAAGGAGACCGCGGATACGCTGTTCCTGCACCGGAACACCGTGCGCTACCGCATCAGTAAATGTCAATCCATTTTGAAGCACGATTTTTCAGATCCGGAGTATTGCCTGCAGCTCCAGATCTGTCTCGCGCTGACAAAGCCGCCGGCATAGAAAGAATTTGGAGGAATTATGAGGAAGCATGCCAAGCTGCGCGCCGCCGTGATCGGCTGCGGCGCCATCAGCGATATCTATCTCACAAATCTGAAAACCCGCTTTTCCACCGTCGAGGTGGTCTGCTGCTGCGCGCTCCATCCGGAGCATGCGGCGGCGAAGGCCGCGCAGTATGGGATCGAAAGCCGCACCTACCAGCAGATCCTTACGGACGATTCGATCCAGCTTATCCTGCTCCTGACGCCCGCGTCCACGCATTATGCGCTGATCCGCGAGGCGCTTCTGGCGGGGAAGCATGTCTATACGGAAAAAACCATGTCGACCTCGCTGGAGGAGGCGGAGGAGCTGCTTGCGCTGGCCAGAAGGAACGGGCTGTATCTCGGCTCCGCGCCGGATACGTTCCTCGGCGCAGTGCTGCAGGACGCGCGCTGCGCGATCGACAGCGGCGCGATCGGCCAGGTCACAGGCTTCTGCGTTTACGCAAACCGGAATCTGGACGCGCTGGCAAGCAAATATCTGTTCCTGCGTCTGCCGGGCGGCGGGATCTGCTTTGATTACGGCGTTTATTACCTGACCGCGCTCGTAAGTCTGCTGGGGTCTGTTTCTCAGGTGTCCGCTTTTACCGGAAACCGGGCGGAGGTTCGCCGGAACTGTCTGCCGGACAGCCCGGACTACGGCCAGCCGTATTCGTATCCGAACGAGAGCTTCGTCACTGCCACGCTGACGCTCGCCAACGGCGTCAGCGGGACATTTGCGCTGAACGGTGACAGCATCGGGCCGGATCAGGCCGTGTTTGTCATCTACGGGACGGAGGGGATCCTAAAGCTGGGCTCTCCGGATCATTTCGGTGACCCGTCGCAGCTGCTTCGGCCGGATCCGCAGACGCCGCCCACTCTGCAATGCACGCCGCTGGGCACGGGACTCCCATTTTCGGACAACAGCCGCGGGCTCGGTGCGGCGGAGCTGGCAGACGCGGTTCTGCGCGCAGCGCCGTGCCGCTGTGACGCATCGTTCGCGTATCATGTGCTTGAGGTCATTGTCCGCATCATGCAGAGCGGCAGCGAACGGCAGCCGGTTCCGGTACAGTCCTCCTGCCCCCGCCCCGAACCGCTCTCTCCGGCGCATATCGCACGGTTCACCGCAGCAGACTGCAGCGTCTGACCCTTTACAAAAAAGCAAACTGCCCCGTCCAGCCCAGCATCAAGGCAACAACAAATGCATTCCGAATCGTGCTGCCAAACATGAATGCCGCTTCTGCGGGCGCTGAAAACGCGGCAGAAGCAAAGTCCGTTGCACCGGTCATTACGCCGCAGATGAAAATCGTTCTGGACTATCTCAAGAAATATGGTGAAATGCACGACGAGGAGTTGCAGGAGCTGCTGCATATTAAAAAGGCCAGAGCCTACCTGCTGACCCGCCAGATGAGCGAGGAAGGGCTGATTGAGGTAATCGGCAGAGGGGCGGAGAAAACGTATAGATTGAAATAACGTGGAGGTGCGCTATGGCACTGGAAAATAAATTAGGGCTGACGAGTTCTGCCGACCTTGCGCGGGAGGAAGAGCGCATCAGCAAGAAAAAGGCCGTATGGCTGTTCGAGAGCGCTACACTGGACAAGCTGCCTGTCGGCACGTTTGCATCGCCCAAGACGATCCACAAATCGAAAAGTATGTAGAAATGAACGTTGCGCACCCGTTCCGCGAGGGCAACGGTCGCAGTATGCGCATCTGGCTCGATTTGATGCTGAAAAACGGCATCGGTCAGGTTGTGGACTGGAGCAAGGTCGATAAAGAGGACTATTTGCTTGCGATGGAGCGCAGCCCGATTAAGGACGTGGAGATCAAGGTGCTGCTGAAAACCGCGCTGACAGATGATGTGAATAGCCGCGAGGTCTTTATGAAAGGTATCGACCACAGCTATTATTACGAGGGGTATACGACGTTCAAGACAGAAGAACTGTAGGTCGATCTAAAGAGTCAGCACGGACAGCGGATGACTTTCCACTTGCCCGTGCTGACTTTCTTATACGCTGATCCGCACTATGTACCGTACTGCCTGCATATGCCCTTCCATGATCCGGTTGTTTCTTGTAAATCTCGCGGTTCGTATGGGGCACACGTTCTTGACCATCTGGCCGCCGACGGAGCCGGCTTCGCGGGAGGTCAGGTCGCCGTTGTAGCCGTTCTTCAGGTTGACGCCGACCTCCCTTGGTGTTCTTTTTCATCTTATTTTTTGCCGGGTTCCGGATTGGATGGCAGCGGGAAGCTTCGCGCGGGGGCTGGGGCCAGCTCGCCGACGAAGCGGTAAAAGATGCGGATGCTCTGGCAAAACGGCTGCTCCCGGCGGACGGACTTCCGGATACCCTGCGGCAATTCCTTCGGTCCGATCTCAATGCGCTCAACAAACAGCGACAGCGTTTCTCTGTCCAGCTTCTCAATGTGTGTATAGCGCCGTGCAAGGGCGAAAAAACGCTGATAGTCCTCCGCTGCGTTTTCTGTTTTGGCCGGTTCCAATGCTGTCAGAAGTCTTTGAAGTCCCGCGCCCTCAGTTTGAAGCTGCGACACCATATCGGATAGCCGGGCATCCTCCAGTCGTCCCTCCGCATTGTCCATGTAGAGCTTTGTAATCACCCTGTCGATGGTTTTCAGACGGGCGGCGGCCCGCTCCTGCTGAAGCTGCCGGGTCTGGACTGCCTCGGACGTTTGCGTTTCCCGGAGAACATCGCCGACAAGCCGGTCGATCTGTTCATCGGTCATGGCAAGGATCTCGTTCAGATCCTGCCGCACGACCTCCAGAAGGTCACTGTAGCGGATCCGGACACCCTCGCAGGGATCTGCAATGTCGGGCCGCTGTCTGGTGCAGGACAGGTACCAGTATTTCTCGCGTTCCCCCTTATAGACCGTTCCGCAGGAGCAGAGCGAATGCCCGCAGCGTCCGCAGACGGCAATGCCGGAGAAAATGCTTTTGCGCACGTGGTCGTATTTCTGATAATTCCGAGTTCCTTTTCCGAGATTCAGCGCCGCAGCGTCAAATGTCTCCTGCGAAACAAGCGGCAGATGCGTGCCGCGCGTGACTGCCCAATCCTCCTGCGGGACGGGGAGCTTCTTTTCGGAACGGATGCTGGCCTTTCTCGTTTTGCCAAGCAGCGTATGCCCGAGATAGACCTCATTCTTGAGTATCCGCTTGATCGTCGTATAATTCCAAAGATCAGAGGCGTGGCTGGCGCCCTCGTCGCCAAAATGATCGCGATACAGGACGCGATATTTGAGCGGCGGAATGATCCCGCCGGCGTTCAGCTCCATCGCAATTTTCCGGGAGGAATCACCGGAGGCCGCCGCGGCAAAAATTCTCTGCACGACCGGCGCGGTCACCTCATCCGGGATGAGCTGATGAACATTGTCCGGATTCTTTTTGTAGCCATACGGCGGACAGGCACAGTATTGCCCGCTCTCACGCTTGTGTTTCAGAACGTTTTTGACCTTGCGTGAACCGTCACGCAGGTAGACCTCGTTCATGGCGAACTGGAACGGTGCAAAGACGTTTTCACGCGCCGTATCAAAGCCGTCGGAAATCGTGAAGAAGTGGATGCCGTGCTCCGGAAAATATTCTTCGGCGTAGTAGCTTGCCTCGCGCATATTTCGTCCAAGTCTGGAAAGATCGACGGTGATGACCGTATTCGCGCTCTTCTTCCTCAGGAATTCCAGCAGCTTTTTGAAGCCGGGGCGTTCAAAGTTTCCGCCCGACCAGCCGTCATCCTGAAAGACAGCCGCGACGATCAGTTCTCGTTTCGCGCAATACTCTTTAATCAGACTGATCTGGTTTTCAATGCTCCCGGATACGCTCTTTCCGGCCTCATCCACGGAAAGACGCACATACGCGGCAACAACAATTGATATGTTGGTCCTCATGTTTAGCCTCCTTGAACCAACTTCCCGTTCATATTATAACTTACCGGCGCAGATACGTCAATTTTTCCGTCGGTTTTCGACGATTCCAAGATTTTCTTTGCAATGATCTCCGCGGCGCTGCTCTGATCCCGAAAGCTTCTTTGTACGCAGTAGGTTGCACCGCCAATTTTAATTTCATGCCGATCCGTAGAAAACACCTCCTGCGCGTATTCTGTACGCTTCCCGGATTTTCTAATCAGAATCATGGCTGTGATATATGGGATCGCAAAAAATGCACCGGTGCGCTGCAGAAGCACCGGTGCATTTTTCATGGCAAGCAGACGCGGCTACCCATTCAGCGGAAGGGCCAGGCGCAGCAGGAACACGCCGTTTTCAGCCTGCAGCTCGAACAGACCGCCGCGGCGGGCGGCGATGGCCTGCATACTGCGGCAGCCGTAGCCGTGACCCGCGCGGTCGGACACCGGAAGCCCCTCGCACATGACAACCTCGCCCTGATACGGGTTCTTGATTTCCAGCAGCAGCTTATTGAGCCGCACGCCGCAGTACAGCGAGACGGTCCGCTGCTGCTCATCCAGCCCGGACACGGCGCGGAACGCGTTTTCCAGTCCGTTGGACAAAACGGTGCACAGCTCGGTGTCTGGAATGCTCAGCGCTGCGGGGAGGCGGAGCTCCGCCGTCAGCCGGATGCCGTGCTGCTGCGCCTTTTCCGCAAACGAGGAGCACAGCAGATTGACCAGCTCGTTTTCACAGTAGCGCCGGACGCTCAGTGCCTCGACCTCGGACTGTACACGGTGGATATAGTCCCGCGCCTGTTCTGTCCGGTCTGCTGATAAAAACGCGTCGATCGCGTTCAGGTGGTGGCGCATATCGTGCTGGTACACTGCCGTCTGCGCCTGTGAGCGGCGCATGGCGTCCATTTCCGTCTGCGCCTGCGACCATTTTGCTTCCAACATGGAGCTTTGCATCTCCGCGCTGCCGCGCCGCTGCGTCTGCACGTGATACGCGGTCAGGAATATCACGTAGAATACGATCAGCAGCGCCGGAAGCGACTCGTTGACTGCATGAATTCCGGCGTAAAGGGCATCGGAATAGATCGTCGTTGCGTAATCAAAGAAATAGAACGCGACCGGAAGGCTGCCGAACAGCCCAAGCGCCGCCTTTGAGCAGGTCATGGCTTCGTATGCCGCACGGACAAAATACCGGCGCAGCAGGAGAAAGACCGGAACGATCAGCACCGTATAGCTGATCTCGCCCGCCAGAACAGAGTGCGTCAGCGCACTGACGATCTCGCGTACCCAGTTGAGAATCTCACAGCACAGGTACGCGGTAAAGACGCTGACGATGGACACGCCAAGCGGCTTATGCAGCAGAAAAATCAGCCCCAGCGTCAGCGGCAGGTGGACGATCAGCGGATACAGCCGCTTGACCGTGTCAACGCCGAACAGGAGCCAGGGCGGGATCTGAATGAGCAGCAGCAGCACGCAGAGCAGCGCGACCGTCCGCCTCTGCCTCCGGCTCTCGCAGCCGCCCGCGATTTCCACGCTCAGACACAGGCCGAAGATCAGGATCAGGCCATAATTCAAAATGCCGATGATAACCTCAGCGGGCACAGCTCATCCCTCCCGTTCCAAAAACAGCAGCTTCATGTAATCCTTTTGGAGCTGCGGGTACAAAAGCCGTGAAACCGGGAGGTTTTTTCCGGAAAACGTTCGCACGCCCGCAGGCGAAAGCTCGCTGATCTGCATCATGTTAACAATATACGAGCGGTGGATCCGCGTGAATTCCTCCCGCGCGAGCAGCACAGCCTCATAATCGCGGAGCGTACCTGCCGTCTGCCGCACCTGACCGCCGGCCAGATTGAAATACAGGTGCTTCCCGTTGACCTCGACAAAGGCCAGCTGCGAAAACGGGATGCGGATCAGCGTGCCGCCAGTTTTCAGCGTCAGACTGTCCTGCGGTCGCTGCTCACGCTGCCAGAGCTGATCCAGAATGGGGTGCAGCGTCTGTGCGCGGACGGGCTTCAGCAGATACTCCATCGCCTTCACGCCGTAGCTCTCATACGCAAAGCCCGGCGAGGAGGTCAGGAACACAAGCGCCGCCGCCTCGTCAAAGCTGCGCAGCTCACGCGCGGCAGCCATGCCGTCCATGCCGGGCATCATCACATCGAGCAGATACAGCGTAAAGCGCTCCCTGCGCGCCGCATCCAGCAGCTGCGCCGCGCTGCGGAACGTGCGAAAATGCAGCGGGCAGCGCCGCTGCGCCTGCCACTGCCGCAAAAGCTCCGTCACAGTCTCCAGCTCCTCCGCCTGATCGTCGCAGACCGCGATATTCATCCGCACCGCCTCCCTCGAAAATACCTTTTCTGCATCTTATCATACTCCGGCGTATCTTTCCAGAGCGCGTATGACATTTCAGGCAGAAAAAGCATACATCTCGTGCCGCCCATGCGCATTTCCGCACAGCAGCTGCTATACTCAATATAACCGAAAAGAAGGAGGGACGCGGGATGGAGCAGTGGATCGCGTGGCTTGCCGCGCTTGTCAGCTTCTCCGCCTTCCTCGTCCTCTGGTTCCGGGAGGTGCGGCGGGTGCTGCGGTCGCTGAAGAGCATTGTCGACAGCGCGCTTGAGCAGGCTGCCGCCTGCCGCAGAAGCGCCGCCGCGGACGAGCGCGCCGCCGGAGTTCTTGCACGCAGCGAAAGCATCCTGCGGCAGGCCGTGGAGAACTACAATCATGCGCTGACCCGGCCGTGGAACTTCCTTCCCGGACATCTGATGGGCTTTCACAGGCTATGACCGCCGCGTCAGCGGCACAGAAACAGCAAGGAGAGAGAATTATGGGATTGTTCAGCAACAACAAAAAGCTCTGCCCCATCTGCGGCAGCCCCACCCCGCGCCTGCTCGCAACGGTCGTCGACGATCAGCCGCTGTGCAAGGCCTGCGCCGCGAAGATCGACCTGCCGGACGGCTCGCTTGCGAATATGTCGATCGAGGCTTTCCGGAATTATCTTGATTTTTATGAGGGAAACCGGCCCCTGCGCGAGCAGTTCACGCAGACTGAGCAGTTCAGCTTCGGCTTTTTCAGCGGCGGCATTCTGCTCGACACGGAGCACCGACTGCTCCGGCTGAAATACGGCGACGGAGCCTTTGCCTTTACCGCAGAGAACTTCGCCTGCTTCCGCATCTATGAGGACGGCCGGCTGCTGATGGAGGGCAAAACGGGCAGTCTCGACCTTTACCGCAGCGAGGTCCCCGCGATTTTAAAGAAGCTTGCGCCGAAGGTCCTGACCTATCTGCGGGAAAAGCGCGAATATGAGCGGTTCGAGGAGCTGGAGCGTATGCTCGAAAAGAACGGCGACTCGTCCTCCACGCGCCGCCTCCGCCGCTCCGAGCCGCGATTTGACGAGCCTGCGCCGGTCCGTCAGTTTGAGCTTGAGATCCAGCTCCGCCATCCCTACTGGGGCTCGTTCCGCCAGAAGATCAGCGCGCCGGTCTTTATGCACGACGAACCCAATCTCGACGACTACAAGCGCGATTACGAGCAGAAGGTCACAGAGCTGCACACGCTTGCCGTCAACCTGATGAAGATCCTCGACCCGTCCGCGCCTGAGCACCGGAATGTGGGCGGCACGGACAGCGAAAAACAGCCGCAGACCCGGCCCCAGCCTGCCCCGCAGACAGACACCGTCACCGAGCTCAAGCGCTATAAGGAGCTGTTGGACGCCGGAATTCTGTCCGAGGAGGAATTTACCGCCAAGAAAAAGCAGCTGCTTGGCATCTGAACCGTCGTTTTCGCGGCAGAAATGACAGCCGCGAACGAATAAAACACAGAAATAGAAAGGGAAAAGAAACATGAAGAAGAATGTAATGCGCATCGCAGCCTTGCTGCTGCTCCTCAGCCTGCTGCTGAGCCTCACCGCCTGCGGCGAGAATGCCAAGAGGCAGGAAGCGGTCGACGCCTACAGCAAGGCCGCCGATGCCTACAATGTGATGGCGGATAAGATGAACAACTACGCCGATGTGATCGACGAGGATATCCTCACCGACTGCCAGAGCATGGGCGATATGCTGCAGCGCTACAGCGACATTCTCAACACCCGCGACGATCTGACGGACGACCAGTACGACGAAATGATCAGCTGGTTCGCGTCCGTTGAGGACTGGACGGGCGAGATCAAGGATATGCTCGACGCCTCCTTCGGCTGATCCGCGCACTGCCATAAAGCATAAATCAACGGGAGAACACACAAAGCTGTGCGTTCTCCCGCTTTTGCGTTTTACCGGCGGTTCTGCCAGAGGATCTGCTGCTCTGTTATGAGCGGATAGGCGATAAGCGCGCTGCCGTCGAGATTTTCCCGGTGCAGATCGACCGCTGTCAGACAGTGATTATCATAGGTGGAATAATAATAGACGCCGCTGTGTGCATTGCAGCAGGAGGTATAGATCGTGCGCTCGTACTGTCCGTCTGCCACCTCGCAGCAGCCGCGCTGCTGCTCCACGGCGCCGAGGATGTGGAAAAACTGGCTGACGCTCCCCTGCTCCGTGTCGTCGGAGACGGCGTTCAGCTTTGTAAACGCGGCGCGGACGAAGCGCGACATGGACGACAGATCGCCCGGCAGGCCCAGCGCGCCCATGCCCCGGCTGTATGGGCGCAGCGGGAGCGCTTGGGAAAAGCGGTTTTCCGGCTGTCGGGGCGAAAGGTGCATATAGTTGTTCAGATTGAACAGCTGCTCACCGAACGGCGGGTTATTGGTCAGAACGCCGATAGGGTTTTCATAGACGTGCAGGCCGTCTGCGGTCGATTCGACCGTGACCGCTTCTCTTTCGTCGGCAATCAGCCAATGCAGCTGCGCGGCGGGCAGAGCGGCGCTGAACGGCGTTCCGGTCAGGTTGAGCCGGGAAAGCTCTGTCCGGGCCTGTTGAACCGACGCGCACCGGCCCAGCAGCCACGGGATGAGCTCAAACTGCGCGATATTCGTCCTGTCCGGCTCTGGCTGCGCGTATACGGCGTTTCCGACGAAATTCAGCCCCGCCATGCACAGGCCAGTTTCGTTGACGGCGTCGTAATACAGTGGGTAGCCGCCCGCCACATGGGCCATGCCGATTATGGCGTAGTGCGTATGCACCGGGCCTGCGTGGTGGAAGTCGAACGGGTAATTTCGCGGCGTGATTGTCACCTGTTCGCCGTAGCTGCATTCATAATCCAGCGTCCGGCCAAAATAAAGCTGCTTTGTCTGATATGTGATCGCAGTACACATCTTGCGCTGCACTCCTTTCAAGCTTGCGTTGCATTAGTTTGTGCAGTTTTTACCGGATAAAATTCGTTTTTGCAAGCGGCTCCTTACGCGGATTGGGAACGCCTGCGGCCTTGCCTGCCTCGATACAGCGCAGGAGCCAGGCCATATTGTGCCCCAAAACGCGCATGATGCGCACGCCCTCCTCGTCCTGCTGGATGTCTTCGGCCCTGGAGCCGTGGACATTGTTCCAATAGCAGGAGGAAACGATGGGCATTTCCGTGATGCCGGGGTATTTGAGCAGCTGCTCGTACGCGGCCGTGGTGCCTGCGCGGCGGGCGGAGGTAATGACGGCGGCGGGCTTGCGGCAGAACGCTTCCTTCGGCGCAGAATAGAACAGGCGGTCCATGAACGCGGTCATATTGCCGGAGGCCGCCGCGTAGTGGACCGGCGTGCCGAACACAAAGCCGTCCGCGTCCTTTGCCTTTTCGGCAAAGTCGTTGACCGAACCGCCGAAGACGCATTTGCCTGCCTTGGAGCAGCCGCCGCAGGCGATGCATCCGCCGATGGGCGTATTACCGATCCAGAAAATTTCGGTATCGATTCCGTCCGCGTTCAGCGCGGAAGCGACCTCGCGCAGCGCAGCATCGGTGCAGCCGTACTCATGCGGACTGCCGTTTACAAGCATGACTTTCATAGGGAATCCCTCCTGATTGGTTTTCTTCTTTCATACCACAGTTTCAGGAAAAATGCAAGCGGAACCGCGGAGCAGAAAACAGCCGCCGCTTTTCCAAAACCGGAAAAGCGGCGGCAGAACGCTCAATCCCCCTCGACCATGCGGTAGCCGACGCCGGATTCTGTGAAGATGTAAGCAGGCTGGGCGGGATTTTTTTCGATCTTGCGGCGGATGTTTGCCATATTGACGCGCAGAATCTGGTTATCGCTGCGGGCGCTGGGGCCCCAGAGCTCCTTGATGAGATAATCATATGTCAGGACCTTGCCCGCGTGCAGGCCGAGCAGCGCAACCAGCTTATATTCGTTCTGCGTGAGATTGGCGTCGCGGCCCGCGATATAAACGCGGTGCTTATCGTAGTCGATGGTCAGCTCTCCGGCGGTGAACACGCCGGAATTGGCGACGGCGGCTGCGCCTTCCGGCGTCCGGGTGTGGCGGACGGCGGCGCGGATGCGCGCAAGCAGCTCCTCCGTGCCGAAGGGCTTGGTCAGATAATCGTCCGCGCCTGCGTCGAGGGCTTCGACCTTGTCGCGCTCGTGGCTGCGGGCGGAGACGACCAGAATGGGGACCTTCGACCATTTCCGGACGTTTCTCAGGATCGTCATGCCGTCCATATCCGGCAGGCCGAGGTCGAGAATGATGATATCCGGACAGTGCGATGCGATCATGGTATTCGCCATCGCACCCGTGCCGGCCATAAGCACGTCGTAGCCGTTTGCCGTCAGGATCGCCTGCATAAAGCTGCGGATGGTCCGCTCGTCCTCGACCAGAAGAACCTTATCTCTGATGTTCATGGCTGTTTTCCTCCAATGGCAATGAAAATTGCAGCAGAGCGCCGCCTTTTTTCCGGTTTTCCGCACGCATCGTACCGCCGTGCGCCTGCACGATGGACATACATACAGACAGGCCGATGCCCATATTGCGCCGCTGGTCGGAGATCTCCTCCTGATCGCGGGTGAGATAGCCCTCGAACAGGTGCGGCAGAAGCTCCTTCTCGATGCCGCAGCCGTTGTCCGCGACCTCGAAAACAGCAAGGCCGCCGGCGCTCGACAAGCGCAGCTCGATCCTTGTGGTCGTTTTGCCATGCTGGACGGCATTTTCCATCAGATTGATCAGCACCTGCTCAATGAGAATGATATCCATCGGGATCATAAGCAGCGTATCGGGCGCGGTGATGCTGACCTCGACCGCGGGATAGTGCCGCTTGAATTTCATGGAGGCTGCGCCGAGAACCTCTTCTCCCGCCTCCAGCTCCTTTTTGATATTCGAAGCGCCGGACATACGCGTGACGGACAGCAGATTTTCCACCACGCCGATGAGCCAGTTGGATTCGTCGCGCATATTTTCTAGCAGATCTCTGCTGGTTTCCGGTGAGATCTGACTGCCGTTTTCCAGAATCGCGTCGATGCCGCCGACGATGGCGGTCAGGGGCGTACGGATATCGTGAGAGACGGCCCGCAGGAGATTGCCGCGCATTTTTTCTCTTTCCGCTTCCGCACGGAGCTTTTCCTGCTGCTTGATCTGGGTGGTCAACGTGCCGACCACGACGGAGACGGCCAGCATGACAAGGAAGGTCAGCGGATAGCCGGAAATGGTAAAATTGAGCTGCATATAGGGGTATGTAAAGATCCAGTTCACGCCGACGACGCCGATCACCGAAGCAAGCAGGCCAAACAGGTACCCGTCGGTGAAACGCGAGACGAGCACGACCGCGCATTCGAAGATCAGCGCGACATACACGTCGGACGAGTCGATCATCCGCAGCAGCGCGCACAGCAGCCCCGCCGCTGCCAGAATGCCGACGCACACGGCACAGTCGCGCCAGGAAAACAGGAATATCTGCCGCAGCCGCCCGCGTAAGGTCTGATCCTTTGTATTTCGTGTCATATCCATCGATCCTCACCCAGTATATAATAGCATAAAAGAAAACAGCCGGTATGTTAAGGGTCTGTTAAGAAGCAGAAAACGTATGCACCAGCGGCTTCCCCGGTGGAAAGGCCGCTGGGTGCTGCGCTAAAATCAGTCAGATCACATATTCATCCGCTGCGTCGGCGGTGGCCAGGGTGGAGAGGGGGATGGCGTCGAGACAGGCGGCGATTTGTTTGTCGAGCCGGTTCCAGACGGCGGACAGGCCGGAGGATACCTCGCAGCGCGTCAGCTGTACGTTCGTGCCGAGGCAGGACAGGGAGCCGTCCGCCGCGCGGATGATCTCGCCGATGGAATAGTCGGACGGTTCGCGCGTCAGGCGGTAGCCGCCGCCCTTGCCGTGCGTTCCCTCGACCAGTCCGTGCTCTGCCAGCGTGCGCAGGATGCGCTCAAGATACTTCTGCGACAGCTCCTGCCGCTCGGCGATCTGCCGCACGGGGACAAAGCCGCCGCGATGCTCCGCCAGATCCAGCAGGATCAGAACCGCGTAGCGGCCCATGGATGAGATCAGCATACGGATTCCTCCCTTGCGATGATGCCGCCGCCAAGGACGGTATCGCCATCATAGAGCACGGCGGACTGGCCGGGCGTGATGGCGCGCAGCGGCTCGTCGAAGACGAGGCGGACGCCTGCCTCCCCTGCCGGATAGACCGTGCAGGGCTGCTCCGGCTGGCGGTAGCGCGTTTTTGCGCTGCACCGGAACGGAAGCGCGGGCGCTTCGCCGGAGATCCAGTGCATACCGGGCACGAGGCATTCTCTTGTAAACAGCGCCTTGTTCGGGCCGACGACGACGGCGTTCCGCTCCGGCAGGATCTTCACGACATAAATTTTGCCGTCCGACGGCATCCGCAGGCCCCGGCGCTGGCCGACGGTATAGTGGATAATGCCGCGGTGGGTGCCGACGACATTGCCGTTCAGGTCGAGGAACGGGCCGGGTTCTGGCGTTTTGCCGGTGCGGCTCTCGATGACCTTCGCGTAATCGCCGTCCGGGACAAAGCAGATGTCCTGGCTGTCGTGCTTGCGGGCGTTGATCAGGCCGGCTTCGGCGGCAATTTCACGCGCTTCGGTCTTGCACAGGCTGCCAAGCGGGAACTTGACCCGCGCAAGCGTCTCCTGTGTCAAATCGTAGAGCACGTAGCTCTGGTCCTTCGTCTCGTCGAGGGCCTTTTTGAGGACGTACTTCTCCCCTTCCCGCTCGATGCGGGCATAGTGCCCAGTGGCGATATAGCGGCAGCCCATGATATCGGCGCGCTCGAACAGCTTGTCGAATTTCAGATAGCGATTGCAGTCGATGCAGGGGTTCGGCGTAATGCCGTGCTCATAGGCGTCCACAAAGCGGTCGATAACGCACTCGGCGAATTTGTCCTTGAGGTTGAAGACATAATACGGCATACCGAGGCGGTAGGCCACGCTGCGTGCGTCCTCGACATCGTCGAGCGAACAGCAGGTGTTGGCCTTCGGAATGCCCGCGTCTTCATTATCATAGAGCTTCATCGTGCAGCCGATGCAGGAGAAGCCTGCGTCCGTCAGCAGCTTGGCCGCGACGGAGGAATCCACGCCGCCGGACATGGCGACCAGTACCTTTTCAGTTTCCATTGGCAGCCGGGGACGCCTGCATGGCGGTGATCGTGTGCTCCATCAGCTCGTCAAGGCTCCAGCCGAGCATATCCGCGCCGCGCTCAATGACCTCGCGTGAGCAGCCTGCGGCGAACTTTTTATCCTTGAACTTCTTTTTGAGCGACTTGAGCTGAAGGTCCTGCACGCTTTTTGTCGGCAGCATCCGCACGACTGCGCCGATAAGGCCGGTCAGCTCGTCCGTGGCGTAGAGCACCTTTTCCATCTGGTGCTCCGGCTGCACGTCAACGGTGAGCAGATAGCCGTGGCTGACGACCGCATGGACAAGGCGCTCGTCCACGCCGCGTTCGCGCAGGATCTGCGCCTCCTTCGTGCAGTGCTGGTCGGGATACTGCTCAAAATCCAGATCGTGCAGGATACCGACGGTCTGCCAGAAGTCCGCCTCATCGGCATAGCCAAGCTGGGCGGCAAAATACCGCATCACATCGCCCACGATACGCGCGTGCAGGCGGTGGAATTCACCCTCATTATATTCGCACAGCAGGTCCCATGCCTGCTCTCTGGTCGGAATCATAGTTCTGCCTCCTGATCGTCCAGTTTTATTTGATGATTATAGCACAGATCGGTGTCTGTGTACAGGGAAAGTGTCTGGTGTGTGCTGTAAAACGCGAAAATCCTCACCTTGCCGTGCGGCAGGGTGAGGATTGGGGGACAGGCTTTCAGGGCGTAACGTCTGACATATCGTAGAGGGTGGGTTTTCCGTCGCGGGCGCGCTGGAGAGCGGTGAGGGCGTAGAACGCCTGCGTGGTAGCAAGCAGGTTGCCTCCGTCCTCCGGCGTATGGGCGAAGCTGCCGTCGTCCTGCGCGAAGCGCAGGAGCACGTCCTCCAGCGTCTGCCCGTTCTTCACAAAACGCGCGTCATCCAGCGAGAGGCCAAGCTCCGTCAGTGCTGTGAGCACCTGACTGACCGACTCGCTGCTCTCTGTGCCCCAGGAGGAAAACGCGCCGTTTTCCTCCTGCATCTGCGACAGACAGGAAAGCCCGGCTTCTACTGCCGCGGACACGTCCGCGCGGCTGCGGTAGCGGGCAAGCGCCTGCAGGGCCATGGCGGTCAGATCGGGATCTGACGCGCCACCGCCGAGGCTCCAGCCGCCGTCGGCATTCTGCCGGGTCAGAATTGCGTCGACATAGCCGTCGCGCGTCGCCTGCACGGCGGCTGCGGAATTCTGCGGGAGCTCATAGCCGCCGCAGTCCAGCGCCAGCAGCGCGAACGCCGCGCCGTTGACACCCTGTGCCGTCGTCTTTTCGAGGTCTGCCAGCGGCAGGAGCAGATTATAGCCGCCGACGTTTTGCGGGTCGCGCCCGATCGCCGTGAGGGCAAGGATCAGGCGGGAATACTCGGTATACCGGTTCTCGTCGAGGGTTCCGTCTGCCGCCTGCACGGCGGCTTCGACCGCCGTATAATACCGGTCAAAATATCCGTCCGACAGATCTGCCCCGGCACGCGCCAGACCAAACACGATCCAGTCGCCGTCCAGCGAACCGAAGCCCGGCTCCGGCACCGCTGATTTCAGGTACTTTGCCGTCCGTTCCAGCGGCGTCTGCGTGCCGCCACAGGCGGACAGGAGCAGGCACAGCGCCAGAAGCAGCGCAACCGCTCGTATTCTTTTCATGCTGTTACCTCTTTACCGTCATGGCCCGGCAGACCGGCTGGTTATCCTGATCCAGCAGGAACAGGCGGATCCGCGCGCCGCTTTCAACTGCCGCAAGCGTCTGTGCCTGCGTCAGCAGCTTTACCTGCACCATGCGTCCATTCTGATCATAATAGGCCACGGCCAGCTTCTGGCCATTTTCAAATTCGCCGCTGATCGTAAGCGAGCCGGTTTTGATATCATAGGCCCAGGTCAGCATGCCGATCCGGCCGTTTTCCACCGTTCCGGGTTCGACCGTCAGCCTGACGGACGCGGTCGGCGTCTGCGTTTTGACGTTTGTGAGACGGCCGGACTCCTCGCTGTCCTGATCGTGGTACCGGACATAGGGGAAGCGGATGTCGATTGCCGCATCCTCCTCCGTAAGCGGGTCCTCCGACCACTGGACATACTTTGTCACGTCCCGCCGCAGGCCGTTCGCATAGACGAGATCGACCTGCATACCGGCAGGGTCGAAGACCTCACCGGCCCGATACTGCGTTTTATCCGGCTGACGGGTAATTTCCAGCGTGACCGACGGCCCGAAGGCCATGAGCTTCGCGCTGTCGTTCTTGAAATACATCACGCCATAGGAATCCACGACCGGCGAGCAGATTGCATACTGCGCGTCCTTTCCGCTGGGCGTAAAGAGGACATAGGGCGTATCCACGCCGGATTCCTCCGTGACATAGTCTGCACGCGTCTGCCCTGCCTTGTCCCGCAGGACGCGGAGCTTGCCGGGCGTATAATTGTCGACGAAATAGACATAGACATAGCCGGTCGTCTCTTCATAGGCCGTCGTGAGAATGCCGGAGGTCTGCGGATAGCCCTGCGTCTGGACGCGGTAGGCGATCGTGTGCGACGCAAGATCCACAACTGTAAGACTGTGGCCGCCGTACTCGCTGAACTGCGCCGTACCTCTGACGCCGATGTAGGCACGGCCATTGTACACCACCGGCGTTGAGGTGCTCATGGCCTGCGCGGTGCTCGTGCCGTTTTCCAGCTTCAGCGTCCACTTGCTGCCTGTCCGCAGCTGCCAGCCGTCGGACGTTTTCCCGGTTTTTACGCTGCAGAGCCAGCCGCCCTTCGTGGTAAAACAGAAGGCATCGGTCGCTTTATCATAGCAGATCGTGCTGCGCACGTCACCGCAGAGGCCGTCCCATTTGTCGAGCAGTCGTCCGGTCTTCGCGTCGAGCATCAGAAGGCTCCCGGTCATGGACTTGCTTCCGTCCGCGCCGTCGTCCGTGCCGACCAGAACATAGTCCTCGCAGGCATACGCGCCTGCCCAGTAATAGCCGCCTGGCGTCGTCCAATACCAGCAGGCGGTCTTTTCTTCATCCGTGCGCGCCGGGTCCTCGTCCGTGATGGACAGGCAGACAAAGTTTGCGGGAGATTCCTCGCTGCGCCAGAAGCCGGTGTAGAGATAGTCGCCGCAGACGGTGATCGGGCTGTTCGGCTGGCCCTCGAGCGGGTCATGGTAGATCCAGAGCGATTGCAGCGTTTCGGCGTTGAACGCCTGGATCGTACCGTCGGAAAGTCCGACGAACACCATGCCATTGGCATAGGCCGGAGGCGTGATGGAAAAGCTCGACGCGCGATCCATTTTGGCCTTCGTCAGGATCTCGCCGGAAACCGGGTCGACGCGGCAGATCATATCCCCCGCGCAGACGATCAGAACGCCGTCCACCAGCAGCGGGCAGCCGGTCGAGCCGCTGTCTATGCCGCTGCCGATCGCATTCGACCAGTAAAGCGTGGACGCGTCGGCATCCACCGGCATCTGGATAGATACGACGGCGTTGTTGCTGCCTGCGGTGCCGCCGGGCGTGCCATTGGCGTCATAGCTCGTTCCGCGGAAATCGGCCCATTCGGCGGGAAGCTGCCGCAGCGTTTCGTTCTTCTGCGCAGCGCTGAGGGTCATTGCGGCGCGGGCCGCGCCGCCCGTAACGACAACAGCGTCCTCGTCGATTTTCAGAACGAGCGCACCGGATGCGCTGTGCGACGGTTCGATGGTCCCGCTCCGGCCCGCATAGCCGGGGCAGGTCAGCAGGTACTGATAGGTATAGCCGTCAAACAGCCCATACGCGCCGTCTACATCCGGCCAGACGCGTGTTTTGGAGAGCGTATCGCAGACAAACATCAGCGCGTCCGTGGGCGTCAGCTGCGGCGTGAAGAGGACCGGCTGCGCCTTTTGCACCTGGAGCCGGTACTCCGAAGCCGTTTCTTCGCCCGCAAAGTCATTCGTCAGCGTCAGCGTGATAGTCTCCGGCTCCGCCGTGCCGTTCAGCTGCACATCGGCAGCCGCGCCGGGCGTCAGCTCCTGTCCGTCCATCCAGACGCGATAGCCGGTGCTGCCGTTATCGCGGTAGCAGGCGGCATCCGCAGGATAGACCTCTGCGCAGACGGAAAGCGTCTGTGCAGCCGCGGGCACGGTGACGGTATAGTCCCACACCGCAGCAGAATAGCCCGTGCCGCCGCCGTACGTGAGCGTCTGCGCCTGCCCGGCGCAGGCAAGTGAAAGATCGCGCAGCGAGAGCGTGCGCCGGAGCGTGACGATATACTCCTGATAGTAGGTGACGCTCCCGGCGGTGCGCTGGCAGCGGATCGTGAGCGTATTGCCGCGTCCGTTCTGGTTCAGAAGCAGGTTCCGCAGGAACACAGGCGTTCCGAGCTGGGCGGAGGTGATCTGCGTCTCAAGCAGCTGGTCGTCCTGCGCGGTGTTGGTGATGGTGCGGTACTGCGCGAGGAAGGCAGTGCTGCCCGTCTGGATATCGCCGTTGATGCAGAGATAGACTGCGGCGGGCGTATCGGCCACAGCCGCCGTATAGGCATGGCTGGCCGGGTCAAAGGTCTGGTCGAGCGGAATATTGCCCTTGCTGGACGTCAGGTTGTCCTTGCTCAGAGCCAGCTCTGTCAGCCAGTCGCCGGTCTGCACAGTGACCTTTGACAGCGGGCCGTCCTTGGCCGTAAAGCTGCCCGTTGCATGATAATACGTATCCTTTGTCGCCGTGTAGGTATACTGCATACCGGGAACCAGCGTGAACCGGTACTGATTTGCAGCCGCGACATAGACACCCTTGAAGATCTGTCCGCTTGCATCGCAGACCGTCAGGTCAACATCTGCGGATTCGACCGGAATGCGAACGGTACAGCTGTTTGTTTTTTTCAGAACCAACGTATACTGTGTCGCTTCGCCTCCGGCCCGCACCTCGATGGATACGCTTTTCTCCGTTTCATCGATGGAAAGCGTGCAGCCGCCCGTCTGCGTGACGTCTTCACCGTCGGCAAAGAGCGTATAGCCCTCTGCCGTGGGTGTCAGGGCCAGCGTGACCTGTTCGCTGAGCACCTGCCAGGTATATGTCCGCGTGCTCTCGTCAAACGACTCCAGCGCGGCGGGCGCGCCGGATTCCTCCGTCACGCGCAGCTGCTTCAGCGTCGGGGCACGGCGGATGGTGAGCGTATAGTCCTGATACTGCGTCATGCCCTGCGCGTCCTGCGTGTCGGCACGGTACACGACGGTATTGCCCTGCATACCGACGGCAAGCACGCCGTCCACACCGCTGGTTCTGGATTTCAGCGCCTGTTCGGCCTGCTGCGGCTCCGTGCCGCCCGCCGGGGTATAGATTGCGGTCAGCTTCAGCTTGCTTGCATCCGGAAACACACTCGTGTCATACGGCCAGAACGCGTAGAGCGTTCCGGTAAAGCTGTCGTCCAAAACGGCGGTCAATTCACGCGCCGTCTTCTTCTCCACGGGAAGCTTGCTGCCGTCAAACTCCGTTTTGGACGCGGATGAAAGCATGAAGCCGTCCGCTTTGAGCCAGTCGGTCCTGTCAAGCACGGCAGTCACGGAGGTCTGCTCCGGCACTGTGACGCTGCCCGTCACGCCGCCGGACTGCGCCTGCATGGTAAAGGTATAGCTTCCGGCGGGCAGCGAGAGCATTCCGCTGCCGTTCTCGTCCTGATAGACGCGGCCATACTGGTTCTCGGCATACAGCGTATCGCCGGACTGCCAGACGCTGTTCCGGTCCGAGAAGGTAACGTTATATTTTGGGCCGTCCAGTGTCTGCTTGTACTGCTCGACCGCGTTATGAAGGGCCGTGTACAAGCTGAGCGCCGCATTATCGTCCGCCGTGACGTATCCGGCGCAGGCGGCGTTATACGCTACCTTTGCGGCCAGCTGCACATCCGGCTCCTCCAGCCGGTAATCGGCCATAGCAGCGATCAGGCTCTGCATGGCATCCGACGGCTGCGCCGTCAGCCTGTCTGTGAAGCAGAGATACCGGATCCCGGCCTGCGCGGCGTTTCGCGTCAGGTCGTGGCTCCCGGTTTCATCACTGCGGATGAAATTGCCCGTTTTGCCATCGATCTGCGTCACGCTGTTCTCGTCCGGCCCAAAGCTGTGGCCGCTGGCGTTCAGCGCTTCGTAAAGCGTCTGATCTGCCGTGTAGCTGATGCGCTCCGGCGCGATCAGCAGCGTTCCGTTCCAGTCGGCAGCGAGGTAAAACCAGCCGCCCTCCGCTGCCAGTGCCTGCACCGGCAGGCAGCCCAGCAGCATGACGGCCGCAAGCAGCAGCCCGAGCAACCGAACCTTTTTTTGTTTCATATCTGTCCTCCCCTATCAGTACAGGCAGCGAATCCATTTCAGCCACGCGCGGCGCGGCAGCGGTACATTCTTTTGCAGGCGGTCTACCGTCTGTTTCCAAACACGGAGGGCGCGCTTCGCCTGTTCGCGCGTCATAGTGTGACTGCTGAAACGGGCCTCGCCGTTCAGCGCAGCAAGGTCACGAACCGCTCCGGCGTATTCCGCATCCGACTCCCGGAGCGATTCGCCGAACGCAAAGACCGAGCCGCCGTCGTAGCCAAGCCCCATCGCGGGCCATAGCGCCGCAAGCGCCCCCGTCACCCAGGCAACAGATTGTGTGGGTGCGGTGTGCTCAAACCGGTAGCGCCATCTGCGGCGGATGAGCGCATAGCGCAGCGCGGCGGCTGCCAGCAGGAAAAGCAGAAGTCCAACTGCCAGCACGATCCAGAGCCAGAGCCGCGCTTTGACTGCGGGGGCGCTCTGCGCGCCGTCATCCGGCTGCTCCTGCGGCGTATCCTCTGTTTCGTCCGCTTCGTCCTCTATCGTTTCCGCCTGCGCGATGGAACCGTCGTCCGTGTGTGCGTCGCCGGTCTGACTGGCGGATTCGGACTGATGCGGGGAAAGAATATCCGTCAACTCGCCGTAGCCCGGTGTGAGAGCCAGCGGCATCCAGCCGGTGCCGTCCTGATAGACCTCGGCCCAGCCCTGTGCGTCTGCCGCGGTCAGGGTGATCGCAGAACCGGCCTGCGCACGCGCGGCAGTCTCCTGCGTGAGGACGAAGCCCTCGGCATAGCGCGCGGGGATGCCGTAATAGCGAAGGGCCAGAACGGTCAGGGTCGCGGTCTGGTAGGTTGTATCCTTTACAAGCTCGTCCAGCGGCAGCACCGTTCCGGCTTCGCGGAGCGCGTCCAGCTGTTCGAGAAAGCGCGCCGTGCAGAGCTGCGCCTGCTCCGGCGTCAGCGAATCTGCAGAGCCGTATTCCCGGCAGAACTCATCCAGAATCGGGGCAAGCTGTGCGCGTATCTGCGCAGGCAGCGTCACATCCTGCTCCTGCACGAACGCACGGTAGCTTCCCTCTGCGCTGAGATAGGCGTCTGCCTTCTCCGGCTGCTCCCGCAGCGCGTCCAATAATTCCGCTGCGGTCTGCTCCGGGGCAAGGGGCATGGTGAAGCGATACTGCCGCGCTCCGCGCAGGCCGCTGGCCGGGAGTTGGGTGCTTTCCAGACTGTCTGTGCGCAGTGCGCTTTCCTGCGGGAGCGAAAAGAGCGCGTAGGGCGCGTATACATAGGCGCTGCAAGCGCTGGTATTTTCAATCAGGACTGTCTGCGTCTGCTCCTGCCGGTGCAGGCCGCGCGACGCGGCGGCAAGCTGCGTCTGCGGGTAGAAGCCCTCCTTATGCAGCCAGTACAGAAGATCGGTCTGTTCGGCAAGCGTCTGCGCATCAAGCGCCTGCCATGCCGTGCCGGTGAAGATATCGCCGGTGAAGCCGCGCAGATAGAGCGCCGTCGGCTGCTCCATCGTGACGGTCAGGCACGGCGACTGCTCCGGTGCGGCGGAAAAATCAGAAAACTCCCCTTCCGGCAGCACAGCCTGCCCGGATTCGTACCGGAGCCGGTGCAATGCGGTGCGGGAAGCCGTTCCCCACTCGGAAAACAATGTGCCGCTTCGCAGGCCCGGTACGGCCAGCAGTGCAGCTGCAAGCACGCCTGCCGCTGCCAGCAGCGCGCCATAATTCAAAAGCATTGGAACGGATTCTTTGCGGTCTGCCGCGCCGCCTGCCAGCAGCAGAGCCGCGCAGAGCGGGCACACCGCCATCCAGACCTGCGCTGAATCCGGCCTGAGCAGCGCCAGAAGCGCCGCAGACAGCACCGTCAGCAGCAGGCCGCAGACGGTCGGCGACCAGCGGACAGCATAGGCACAGAGCGTGCCGAGCAGTGCCGCCGAAATAACCACAAAAAGTGCCGCGTCCGCTCCCACTCCGGCCAGCGGCAGGAGGATATGTCCCGTGGCCTTCGTCAGCGTCTCGCCCGCGGAGCTGCTGACCGTAATGGCTCCCGCGAGGAAGCGCCTGGAAAAGGCCGCTGCGCAGATCAGGCAGAGCAGCGGAAGCACAGCGCGGAGCCAGCGGCGCGAAAGTCCAAGCGCCACGCTCTGCCAGACCAGCGCCGCAGCGCCTGCGGCGGCCCAGAGCCAGCCGTAGTTTGTCCAGATCCCGGCGGCTCCCTGTGCCACAGCCAGAAGTCCGGCGAAAAAGAGCGCAGCACGGATTGCACGCACCGCCAGTGCGGGCATTTTTTTCTCCGTATCGCAGCGGATGAGGGAGAACGCGGCAGTATCCTGTTTTTTCATGCCCGTTCCCCCTTAAATTTCGAGTTCGGAAAGCTGCTCGGCATAGTGCTCTGCGTCGAAGGCGATCGCCTCCGGCGCGTCTGCCCCGCAGCTCAATATGGTCAGGCGGCCGAAGCGCCCGAGCTCAGCCGCATCCTCCGGGACACGGCCCGTAATGTACAAAATGTGCGACAGGACGGCCTCGCCGCTGCTCCGGCTGAACAGCGCCGCGCCGCTTTCGCCCTGTGCCGTGCCTGCGGAGAGCAGGCGCGGCAGAAGGCCCGTCAATTCATCGACACTGCGCACGGGCTGGCTCACGCACTGCTGCTCCTGCGCATCGTTCCAGCAGACGGTGAACTGCACGCCGGATTCCAGCAGCGACCGGCAGGCTGTGACGACAACGTCGGCCTGCGCGTCGGACTGCTCCGGCGCAGCGGTCTGCGTCCGCTCCCAGAACACCAGCACAGAACGGCGCACAGGGAGCGACGGCTCCCGGACGACCAGCTTGTCAAGCTTGCTGGACAGCTTCCAGTGCATCTGCCGCAGGCTGTCGCCGGGCGCGTATTCGCGCAGGGCGTAGACCTCGGCCAGATCGTATCCCGTCCGGTCGGGTGCATAATTCTCGCTGTCGTCCGGACAATTCGCGTCCGGTGAAACATAGACGCTCTGCACGAAGCCCTTCGGCTGCACGGTCATGGCCGCGACCGCAGGCTCACCCAGCCGGATGCCGATGATCCCGAACGGGTCATACAGGCGGCAGCGCTCTGCCGTCAGCTGAATTCTGCCGCAGTGTGCGCTGGAAATGCGGTATTCCGACACGCTTGTTCTTTTGGGCAGGGCTGTCAGCCGGTAGTGCCGGACGGCGGTTTGGCCGGTCAGCAGGTTCGTCAGCCGTAGCCGCACGCCGAGCAGGCAGACGGGCAGCGCGCTTGCGTTTTCCACGCGGATGCGCAGCGTGCCCGCTTCACCCTTTTCCAGATTGACCGGCGCGTCCAGTCGCACACGCAGCTTTTTCGCCGCGCGCAGATGCAGCGGGACGCAGGCCAGCGGCGTCAGCACGAGAAGGGCTGTCGCCGCTGCACTCAGGATGCTGCCGCAGAACGCGTCCAGCCCCAGAACCGTCAGCAGGAGCAGCGCATATCCGATCCGAAGTACGGTCATACGCCCTCCCGGCTCCTGCGGATGACCGGCATTTCCACGTTTTTCAGAATTTCATCCACGATCTGTGCTGCGCTGCGCTCCATCATGCGGGCCTTTGTGCTCAGCATCAGGCGGTGGCAGCAGACGTCCGGGAAGATCGCCGCGACGTCCTCGGGCATCGCATAATCGCGGCCCTGCACATAGGCGTATGCTTTTGCCATCCGGCAAACGGCCAGCGCGCCGCGCGGGCTGAGGCCCAGCTGCACCAGCGGGTGTACGCGCGTCGCCTCCGCCAGACGCGTGACGTATTCATAAACGCTTGTCTTCATTTCCACAGCTGCCGCACGCTGCTTGAGCGCGTTCAGTTCCTCCGCGCCGACGACGGGGTGGACGCGGTCAAGCGGGTTTTCCGTGTGCCGCTCTTCGAGAATGCTGACCTGGCTTTTGAAGTCCGGGTAGCCCATGGTCAGCTTGACCAGAAAACGGTCAAGCTGCGAGTTCGGCAGCATCTGCGTACCGGCGGAGCCGGCGGGGTTCTGCGTTGCAAGGACGATAAACGGGTCGGGCAGCGGATGGGTTTTGCCGTCGATGCTGACATGGCCCTCCTCCATTGCCTCCAAAAGTGCAGACTGCGTTTTGCTGGAGGTACGGTTGATCTCGTCGGCCAGCAGCAGGTTCGTCATGACTGCGCCGGGCTTATAGACCAGCTTTCCGGTGTCCTTATCGTAGACAGAAAAGCCGATGATGTCCGACGGCATGGTATCGGAGGTGAACTGCACGCGGCGCGTTTCCAGTCCCAGCACACGCGCGAACGTCATGGCCGTCGTCGTTTTTCCGACACCCGGCACGTCCTCCATCAGGACATGGCCGCCCGCCAGAATCGCCATCAGGATACGCTCCATGACCTCGCTCTTGCCAACGATCACGGTTTCGATCTGGTCTAAAATTTCCTTGATTTTTTCCTGCATCTGTGTTCCTCCTGTTTATTCCTCTGGGCCGTCCTCCGTGCCCGGATCGGGCTCCGGGCCGGGTTCGGGATTTGGATCCGGGTCCGGGTCTGGGCCGGGAGCGACTGGCTCCGGCATACCGCAGAAGCGGCAGAAGCCGTTTTCATAGCTGTGCGGATAGTTCTCGTATGTGCCCGGCTGCTCTGTTTTGTCGCCGCAGTACACGCAGCGCTTTACCTCAAGGCTACACGTGCATTCGGCCAGGACGATCTCATAGCTGTGCGGGTACTCAAACGCGCCGGGCGCGTCGCGCTCAAACGTTTTGCCGCACAGGCTGCACCGGGCCGTCTCATGGCTGCACGTGCACAGGGCTTCAATCGCCTCCAGCGTTCCATTGCAAAGCTCCGTGTGGGTATAGCCGCAGGTGCAGACCCAATCCCGCAGGCCGTCGTCCCATTCGTAGCGGTGCTCGCCGCGCGTGCCCTCGATCTCCGCGTGACAGATCTCGCATTCCTCCCAGTGCTCCTGTTCGTTGTGCTGGATCACGGGCGTATGGTTGAGCTTCTCAGACGGCTCGTGCTTTTCATAGCCGCAGTCCAGGCACCGGGAGAGCTTCTCGCCCGCCTGCTCACAGGTGGCGGTGTCCTCTATAAATTCAAAGCGATGACCTTCTTCGACCTCTTTTTTGCAGCGGGAGCAGATCTTGCGGTGCTGCTCGTCATTCTGCTCGATCTGCTCGATCTGCCAGTCGTGCGCCTCCGGCTCTGTGACGGACTTCTGGCACTTGAGGCAGAATTCGTAGCACATCGTTCCGTCCTCTGTCTCGCGGTATTCCGTCTGCGGGTGCTCGCACGCGCGGAGCTTGCCGCAGCTGGTGCAGACGGTCTGCTCTGCGCCGTCCGCACCGGTGACGGTCTGCCACTTGTGCGAGATGTTCATCGAACCGTTGAGCATGGACACGCAGAACGCGTTTTCCTGATCGGCGCTGCTGACGTCGCGCTGATAGGCCAGCGTATAGCGCAGCACCAGCACGTCGCCGTCCTGCAATTCGTAATCAGCAAGACTCGTAGTCGGATAATAGGTTCCGCCGCCGATTGAATACAGCCAGCCGGAGCCGTTTGTGAAGTCAAACTCTCCGACGGAGGTGTTATGACAGCCGTTCAGACTGATGCCCGCCAGATAGATGCTGCGCCAGAGCGCGGCATAGGCTGAGTTTTCGCCGAAGACGCCGTCAATGGCGGCAAGGACGGATTCACGGTCCGAGCCGTAGCTGGACCAGCTGCCGCGCAGCGCATTGGAGCGGGCGGCCATATTGGTCCCGTCGCCAAGTCGGACAATATAAAAGTTATCGTCGTAGCTGCCGGTAAAAGCGGTCTCGGAGCTTGGCCAGCCGAAGGTGTTTGCGGCTGTTCCAAACGGGTTGCCCGCATCATAGCCCCAGACGGCCTTTGCCACGCTGTAGGACGCGGGTTCGCCGGAAAGCACCTCGTAGCTGAGCGGCGCAGTCACGCCGAGGCCCAGCACCGTCATGTCGATGTAGATCGTCGCGTGGCCAATGGGTTCGCCCTTGCGGGAGCGTTCGCCCAGAAGCGTCAGCGTGAGCACGTCCTTGTTGCCGTAGGTGTCCTCGCAGGTGATGACCAGCGTATGCTCGTTTTCGTCGCCCTCCGCCGGGTTCTCCGGCACAAGCGTATATTGCAGTCTGCCGCCTGACGAGCCGTAGCTGCGCTGCACCTCGCCGTCCAGCGTCACGACGACGTCCGAGGCAGTCATCTGCGCGATCAGAGTGCCGTCCTCCTTTTCGCTCCATGCGGTCACGGTCAGGGTGATGTTCGTTCCGTTCATGACCTTCTGGCCATCGGTCAGATTCGTCTCGATCTTGACGGTCCCGTCGCCGCGCAGCTTATAGGGGACGTTGATTTTGAAGGTATACTGTTCTCCTGCCTCAGATTTTGCCGTTATGGTGAAGGTATTCTCGCCCTCGCTGCCGTCCGCGTTGACCAGAAGCTCGATCTGGCCGGATTCGGCGGAGCCGAGCGCCTTTGTCTTGCTGCTGCCGGACTGATAACAGGAGACGTCGCTGATCTCGACGCCGCTGGCCGCGTCGCCGCCGGTCAGCGCCAGCGTATAGGCAAGAACGCCGTCCGTTACCTCGTCACTGTAGACCGTCTGTGCCGTTTTGTTCTGCCCGTTCGCACAGCGGATCGCGGTCTGTGTCCCGTTCAGCAGCGTATAGCGCAGTTCAAGGCTCACGTCGCCGGAATAGCGGAGGACATAGGTAAACGTCAGGTTTTTGAGACTTCCGTCGCTTTTCTGATAGCGGGCCTGCACGGTCAGGGTATATTTGATCGACGCGGCGCCGTCCGGGATGCGCAGGACGGTGCTGCCGTCCGGGACGGCAAGCGTCTGCGCCGTGCCGCCCTCTGCGGCAAGGCTGGCGGAGGTGATGGTCATCTGCGCCGCATCCCGGCCATCCGGCTGGAGCTGGTAGCTGAATTCGCCGAGCTTCAGCTCGGTGCGGCGAATCTCGGCGGAGGCACGGTCGCCGGGCTCGCAGACGATACTCTGCGCCTCGGTGCTGTTTTTCATCCAGACGAGGTTCAAGCGGAGGTCCTGCTCCTCCCGCCACTCCAGAAGGAAGGTGAACGTCAGCTGCCGGGTCCGGCCGCCGCTCGTTACCTCGGTAAGCATGGAAATGGTATAGGCGTTTTTCCCGTCCGCGCCGCTTTGCAGCGTGAGCGCGCCGCCATTTGCGTCCAGCACCCCGCTCTGTCCGTTTGCGGCGCTGTATGCAATGGAAAGGAGCTTTGCATCCTCGGCGCTCTGCCCGCCCAGACGGAAGCTGTAGCGCAGAAGATTTTCTTCCAGCTCGTCGTTTCTGACCGTGCACGCGGCCCGGCTTCCGGGCTGGCAGCGCAGGCTGGCCGTACCGCCGCCTGCAAGCGTCCATAGCAGCTGCGCTTCCAAATCAAGCTCGTCGGAATAGACCAGCACGAAGCAGAATTCCGTCTCCTGCTCCTGCCGTGCTCCGTCCTCCAGCACGTGCGTGCAGACTGCCTGCACGCGGAGCGTATAGTAGCTGTCCTCGCCCTGCGGGCCGACCTGCATGGCAATGCTGCCGCGTTCGTCCGCCGGTGCAAATGCGCCGTTGTTTTCCGAAATCTCTACGTTGGTAATTTGGGAATCGACCGCGTCGAGGCCGCGCAGCTCCAGCTCATAGCGCAGCTTTCCATCGGGCAGCTGCGCAGTGCGCACGTCCTGCCGCACGGTCGTATCCGACGGGCAGAGTGAGCGATAGCGCTCCCCGCCGTAGCGGTACCAGGTGAGTACGAGGCCAAGGTCGAGTGCGTCGGGCTGCGTCTCGTCTCCGGCGTCGTCCGACTGGCCGTCGGTCCTCTCACCGGGCTGCTCGCCGGATTCCTGGCCGGGCTGCGGCTCCGGGTCGGATCGGGGCTGCTCAGGCAGCTGCTCGGGCACGTTCTCGCCGGTCTGCTCCTCCGGCGGCTGTTCAGGATTCTGCTCCTGCCCGGACTGGCTGCCGCCTGTTCCGGTTTCCTGCGTAAGCGGCGCGGCGGCAAGCGTGCCGCCGTCTCCGTCGCCAAAGCTCAGTCGGCGCACCGGTTGGATATTCTCCTTTCGGATCGGGTTTTCCGGCTCCTGCCGCTGCATCTGCAGCGCAGGGAGCACGACCGGCGCAAGCAGCGCCGCCGTCAGCACCACGCCGAGCAGAACACGGAACCAGCGTATCGTCCAAAGCTTTCTCATAGAGCCTCCCAGTGCAAAACAAAAACACCCGACCCGCAGACGGATCCGGTGTTCGCAGTTCCAACCGAAGACAGCAATTCTCCTGACTTGCGATCTGGGCGGCTTTCCGCCCGCGTGCTGCTCCTACCTTCTCACGGTTTCCCGCAATGGCTGCCTTTCGGCCCGGCGCTTTCGCGCTTCGGAGCGGCCCTCTCGCGCACAGTTCTTTCGAGTAGGTCCATTCCTTTTTCGCCGCCCCCTGCCGAACACCCCGGCAAGACGCAGCTACACATCTTCGGTATGCTATTTTTCGCCTTTATCATACAGCAGGCGCAGGAAAAAGTCTACTGTTTTTTGCGTGTCTTTTCGCGGGGAATGGGCGCTTGGGGCGCACAGAAACCCCGCCCCTGTCATGCGGCGCATGACAGGGGCGGGTTGGGGGTATCGCTTATGCCGCTTCTTTGGTCATGTTCATGAGCACCTTTGCTCCCATTGCGCGGGTCGCAGTGCCCTTCGGGTTGAAGGCCCCGTTGGAGCCTGCCAGATAACCGGCGGCGGTGCAGTAGGTGACGGATTCGAGCGCCCATTCGCCGATCGCGTCAACGTCGGTGTAGGTGAGCTTCTCGGTGATGCCATCGGCGGTCTTGCCGCCGATCTTGTCATAGCCGTAGAGGACCTTTGCCATTTCCTGACGGCTGATGGCCTTGGTGGGCTTATAGGTGCCGTCTTCATAGCCGTCGACGATCTTGTTCGCGCTTGCCCACAGAACGGCGTCCGCGTACCAGCTGCCGTCCGTGCAGTCGGTGAACTTCTCGCTGACCTTACCGGTCACCGCAGGAGAACCGGCCATGCGGTACAGGACCGTTACAAGCATACCGCGGGTCAGAGCGCCGTTCGGGCCAAAGGTCGTTTCGCTCAGGCCCTTCATGAAGTTCTTGTCTGTGACATAGTTGACAGCCTCAACCGCCCAGTTGCCGTCGAGCACGTCGGTGTACGGGGTGGCAATGACCGTGATGCGGCCCTGCGGAGCAGCATAGGTTGCGGGAACGATGCCGCCCAGGCTGTCCTTGATGTAGTTGATCAGGACCTGATTGTCCAGCATGACGGAATCCTGCAGCAGCTTGTTGTCCGCGAACATATTGATGCCGTCGCCGGAATCCTTGAGCATATAGTTGTGGGACGCGACTGTGTAAGTAGCCTTCGGGTCAATATCGACATACTTGCCGTTCTTCAGGACCTTGACGTTCTTGACGCGGTACGCGCCGTCGACGGAGACGAACATGGATTTGTCGTCGCCCTTTGCAGAGGACTTGACCGTGGTGTCGATGGTGTACTTCAGGCCGGAAACCTGCAGGAAGCCGCCCATTTCACCAACGGAGTTCTCCCCGTCGGAGTAGGTGGACATGGTGTTGCGGGCCGTCCATTCGAGAGCGTCGATGATTTCCTGACCGGTCGCTTCGACGACGCAGAGCGCGTTGCCGTACGGATGGACCTTGATGATCTGGCCGTAGGTGATATCGCCTGCGGGGATATCGGCACGGATACCGCCGCCGTTGACGAGGGCGATGTCAGCGCCGGAAACGGCGCGGTACGCGTCGGCGCAGAGGTCGCCGAGGTTGGTTTCGCGGTTGCGGACAGCGCGGGTGCCGTCGGCGCGCTTCGTGGTCAGGTCGACGGAGGTTCTGGCGACAACGGTGTTGACAAGGGCTTCATTCTTTTCCTGAATGGACTTGACAAACGCGTCGGCCGTATCGTCCTTGGCGGCGTAGTCGGAGACAAGCTCCGTGGTGAACACGCCGTTGGAGATGGTCAGCTTGCCGATGTTGACGAGCTTCGTGCCCGTGGAGGACAGGGGGATCTCCTTGCCGTCCTTGTTCTTGACCAGATCCATCTCGATGGTGGAGTGAGAATGGCCGTCGAGCACGACGTCGATGCCGGTGGTGTTGGCGATCAGATCGGTCGAGCGCCACGGCTCGGAGGATTCGTCAACGCCCAGATGTGCAAGGGCGACAACGTAGGTCGCGCCGTCCTTCTTGGCAGCGTCAACGGTTTCCTGCACCTTGTTATAAAGGTCAGCGCCCTTGTTGCCCTCCGCGAAGGAGTAGACGAAATTGCCGTTGGCGTCCTGGAAGTAGGTCGGGGTGGACTTGGTGAAGGATTCGGGCGTATCGATGCCGACGAAAGCGACCTTCGTGTCGCCGTAGGTCTTGATCTCATACGCCTTGTAGCCGGTCAGGCCCTTGCCGTCCTTGCCTGTGTAGGTCAGGTTGCAGCACAGGTACTGATACTTGGCCTTGTCAATCAGCTTCTGAAGCTGCGGCAGGGTGTAGTCAAATTCGTGGTTGCCGAAGGCAGCAAAATCATAGCCGACTTCATTCATAATATCGACCAGATATTCACCCTTGGACAGCGTGCCGATGACGTCGCCCTGCACGGAGTCGCCGCAATCAACGAGCGCAACGTAGTTATACGCGGCCTGCATCTCCTTTTTGTAAGCAGCCAGACCGGCATAGCCGATGTTGTCGTCAACGGCGCAGTGCACGTCGTTGGTGTACAGAATCACAATGTCGTTGGATTTCTCGTCTGCTGCGAACGCTGTGGTCATAAGGCCCAGCATCAGGCATGCCGCCAGCAGAAGTGCAATCAGTTTCTTCATAGTATCCTCCCTTTACATCTTATCTGTCCTTGGACAGATGGTATGTCTATATTATACTACAAAGAACCGTCGTCAGCTATTCACAAATGTTTGAAATCCGATGTCCGTTTTTTGTCATAATGCACAAATTGTTTAGAACATTAGTGTATGAAACCAGGTAAAGCTGTCAGTGCGTTACGGCGTCGGCTGTTCCTCGGCGAACGGTTCCCCTTTCAGAACGACCCCGCGCAGGAAGCGGAACGTCTCCTTCTCGCCGCGTTCGGCGAGCATCGTGAGCAGAAAGCGCAGTCGCTTCATGGTCTGCGGGTGCACGAGCCGCGATTCGTTTGCCCGGTCCAGATACTGCAGCGGGGATGCGTCGGTATAGGCCGCGCCCTGATATGTCTTGCAGGCCGCAATGCGGTCAGCGACCATTTCGCACAGATATCTGACCGGCATATCGACCGGCTCATACGTTCTCGTTTTGGGGCTCAGATCCGTCCAGTATTCAAAATGGTGACGGTTGCGGCCCTTGTGGTGCATCCATGCAAGAGAATAGCCGTTCGCCTCACGCTCGGCGGTGTTCGGGCTGCGGTCGCCCTGATAGTACCGGACGCCCGCCAAAAACTCGGTTGGCGAATATTTGGACAGGTCATGCGTCAGTCCCTGCCAGATCAGGCCCATGCGGAAGCAGCCGCACATGACCAGGTGCCGGTGATGTGTGATCGTTTTCAGATGTCCCCAGAATTTATTCATTGCGCAGCCCTCCCGTTTTTCTCATTACATTATACGATAAATCCGTTCCGGCTGCAACGCAGAAAAATTTTAAAAGCCTATTGACAAGCTAGGGAATGTGTGGTAGGATACAGCCATCCGGTAGATGTTACCAACATACTATTTTAGTTCCATTTGAGTGAGGGCACAGATATGATCCTGCATCTGCTTCCGTGCGCCGTGTTCCGATGTCGGATGTGACAAAGGAACCGGATCGACGCTTTCATTTTATAAAATATAAAGGAGATTTTGAATATGTCCAACATTTATACTTCCGCTGACCAGCTGATCGGCAAGACTCCCCTGCTGGAGCTGACGCACATCGAAAAAGAGCTGAACCTCAAGGCCAGAATCCTGGCCAAACTTGAATACTTCAACCCCGCCGGTTCCGTCAAGGACCGCATTGCGAAGAAAATGATCGACGACGCGGAGGCTGCGGGTCAGCTGAAGCCCAGCTCTGTCATCATCGAGCCGACCTCCGGCAATACCGGCATTGGCCTCGCCTCCGTCGCGGCAGCCAGAGGCTACCGGATCATCATCGTCATGCCTGAGACGATGTCCGTTGAGCGCCGTCAGCTTATGAAAGCCTACGGTGCGGAGCTTGTGCTGACGGAGGGCGCCAAGGGCATGAAGGGCGCGATCGCCAAGGCGGATGAGCTGGCGAAGGAGATCCCGAACAGCTTTGTGCCGGGCCAGTTCGTCAATCCCTCGAACCCGAAGGCCCATATCGAGACGACCGGCCCCGAAATCTACGCGGATACCGACGGCAAAGTCGATTACTTCGTTGCAGGCGTCGGCACCGGCGGCACGGTCACCGGCGTTGGGCAGTACCTGAAGCGCAAGGTTCCGTCCGTGAAGGTCGTCGCGGTCGAACCGGCCTCGTCCCCGGTTCTGTCGCAGGGCGTGGCAGGCGCGCACAAGATTCAGGGCATCGGCGCGGGCTTTGTCCCCGATGTGCTCGACACGAAGGTCTATGACGAGATCATCCCCGTTTCGAACGAGGACGCGTTTGCAGACGGCAGGCTCGTCGGCAGAAAAGAGGGCGTTCTGGTCGGCATTTCCTCCGGCGCGGCGCTCCACGCAGCAGTTGAGCTGGCCAAGCGTCCGGAAAATGAGGGCAAGACCATCGTCGTCCTCTTCCCCGATACCGGCGACCGTTACCTCTCTACCCCGCTGTTCGCGGATTGATCCTGCATGATGTGCCAAGCCCCGGCTTCCATTTTGAACGGAAGCCGGGGCTATCATTTTATCCTGTGATATCCTCATACAGCGCCCACATGGCGTCGACGGTGCATTCGGAGAAGCGGTTCTGGGCGGCAAGCTCCGTGCCGTAGCTGTCCAGGAGCATCGGGCGGTAGGTGTACCAGCCAGTGTTCTCATTGCGGAGAATGACGTTGATGGTCGGCTTGAGGTCGTATTCCGATACGTGCGTTCCGTCCGCGTCCTTGACGATGGTGACGCTGGCCATGCCGCCGAGGAGGTTCATTTTCTCCTTCTGGTGCGACAGGAAGTTTCCGAGACTGTAATAGACCGGCACGTCGCGGCCGTCGGATGCCGTAAGCAGCTCGACCGGCTGGAGCGTGTGCGTGTGACCGCCGATGATGAGATCCGCGCCCGCGTCCGCCATTGCCTGCGCCCAGATGAGCTGGTCGTTGTCCGGACTGAAGGTGTCCTCCGTGCCCCAGTGCGGGAAGACGATGACGAAATCCGCCGCCTGCTTTGCCTGCTCGATGCGGCCGCAGACCGTTTCCTGACTGGAAAGCATATCGATCATCCAGCGCTTTTCGGGCATGGAGTTGTTGAGGCCGTAAGTGAAGTTCAGCATGGCGATGCGGATGCCGTTTTTCTCGACGATGGAGATCGCCTCGGCATCAGCCTCCGTGTCATGGATGCCGAGCGTGGTGATCTCCGGATATGTCTCGTGGAAATAGGACAGCGTATCCGTGATGCCGGTTTCCTTTTTGTCAAAGCAGTGGTTGCTGGCGAAGGTCACGACGTTGAAGCCCGTATCGGCCAGCGCGTCGGCGACCTCGATGGGCGAACCGAAGACCGGATAGCTTTCGATCAGCTCACGGTCCTTGACGAGGATCGTCTCCTGATTGATGCAGGCCAGATCATACTGCCGGACGGTGGGGCGGATATCGTCGAAGAACGACGTGAAATCATAGCCGCCCTCCGGCGTCTGCGCGGACCAGTAGACGCAGTTGTGGATCAGATCGTCTCCCAGCGCCATGAGCGTCACGCGGGACTCTGCTGTCTGCTCTGCAGGCTGCTGTGCGGGCTGCTCCTGCGGCTCCGGCTCCTGTACGGCAGGCTCTGTCTGCTGTACAGGCGTCTGGGCAGGGGCAGAAACCGCCTCGGCGGCAGCCCTTGCGTCGGACATACGCGGCGTGAACGCCGCCTGCACGACCCACATCCCGCCGAAAACGACGGCGGCAAGCAGAAGCAGGATCAGGATCAGGCCCAGCGCAACGGAGGGCTTTTTGTTCGGGGCTGCGGACATGGTGCGCACATCCTTTCGGTGAAATTTACTGAAAGCATCGGTTCCTCAGGAAATGATGCCGTATTCCGCCTTGACGGTCAGAATGCGCAGAACGCTCTCGTCAATACGGGCCTGCGAAAGCGTGCCGTCGGCGACGGCGGCCTTGACGGCGTCGAACGCGGCCTGCAGATCGGACGGCATGAGGATCATGTCGCATCCGGCGGCAAGGGCCTTGACGGCGGCATCGCCTGCGGAATAATGGTCGGTGATGGAGGCCATGGAGTGCGAGTCGGTGATGATGACGTTCTGATAGTCCAGCTTGTCGCGCAGGATATCCGTCACGATGGATGCGCTCAGATCGGCGGGCGTATCGCTGCCGGTGACATTCGGGTAGGACAGGTGCGAGACCATAACGAACGGGACGCTCCCCTCCGAGGCGATGATGGACTGGAACGGGACAAGGTCACAGCCTTCCAGCTCACTGAGGGTCTTTTCGACGATCGACGTGCCGTTGTGATCGTCGACAGTGGCGCTGCCATAGCCGGGGAAGTGCTTGAGGCATGAGACAATGCCCTCGGCGCGCAGGCTCTTGACGATCACACCGGCCAGCGACGCGCACAGCTCCGGATCAGAGCCGAACGAGCGGCTGCCGATGACGCTGTCCGCACCCTGCGCAACGTCCGCGACCGGGGCAAAGTCCAGATTGAAGCCCAGCGCGTGCAGGCTGCCGCCGATGTCCTGCCCGGCGGCATAGGCCGCTGCGGGATCCTGCTGCTTGCCGAGCGAACGCATATCGCCGACGGACGGCACGCCCATTTCCGGGTTGCTGCCGACGCGGCTGACGGTGCCGCCCTCCTCGTCAACGCCGAGGAAGAGCGGAATTTTTGCGTAGGACTGCGTGTTTTCCAGCAGCGCGACGGTCTGTTCGCGGTCTTCAAGGTTTTTCGCGAAATACACGATGCCGCCGACCGGGTACTGCTCCAGCGCTTTCTTTGTCGTCTCCCCCGCTACGGTGGCGGTGTTGACGTTTGTGATGGCCTCCGGCGTTACGAAGAACAGCTGCCAGATTTTTTCCTCGTCCGTCATGGTATCGAGAAGCGCCTGCGCCGTCTGCTGTGCGGCGGAGGCTTCCGGAGCGTCCGGCGTCTGCGGGTCTGTTTCATTCTGATCATCCGTACCCGGCTGTGGCTGCTCGTCCGGCGTCTCCGGCTGGGCGGCCTGGCCGGGAAGCTCGCCCTCGTAGGGCGCTTCGCGCTCCGGCTCTACGGTCGTCGGTTCGTTGGAAAACACGCCGTCCGTCTGGATGGTCTCGGCCTGCTCGGGCTTCTGCTTTTCCGGGAGCGTCTTCCACAGAAGAACGCCGACGCCGGCCAGCAGCGCGATGCAGAACAGAACGGCGAGCATGGCGGGTAATTTACTGCGGGAATGTTCCATAGCGTTGATCCCTCACTTGTGATAGAGCGTGTGCGACTGATAGACCGGCTCGAACGTAACGTTCATGCCGAGGCGCTTGAACATCCCCTCGTCGACCGAGGAGAGAATGACGGACGAATGCACCTGACTGCCGCGCAGGGAGGCCAGCGCCTCCATGGCAAGCTCGGCGGTCGGATTCGTCACGGCGCTGATGGACAGCGCGATGAGGACCTCGTCCGTGTGCAGGCGGGGGTTGGAATTGCCCAGATGCTCGATCTTCAGGTGCTGGATGGGGGCGAGGACCATCGGAGAAATGAGGTTCACGCGATCGTCGATCCCGGCGGAAAGCTTGATCGCGTTCAGAAGCGCGGCGCACGACGCACCCATCAGACCGGAGGTCTTGCCGGTGACGAGCCGCCCGTCCGGCAGCTCGATTGCTGCGGCAGGCGCGCCCGTCTCGGCAGCCTTGGCCCGCGCGGCGGGGACAGTTCTGCGCATGGACACGTCCAGATGCAGCGAATTCATGAGCATTTCCTGCTTGCGCAGCTCTTCGGGCATGGCGACGCCCTTTTTGACGGCGCAGGCAGAGGCGAAATAACGCCGGATGATCTCCTGATACGACGCTTCGCGGCAGGCATCGTCGTCGCAGATGGCAAAGCCCGCCATGTTGACGCCCATATCCGTCGGGCTTTTATACGGGCACTCGCCGAAGATGGAGCGGAAGATCGTTTCGAGCACCGGGAAGATCTCGATGTCGCGGTTATAATTGACCGTTGTTTCGCCGTAGGCCTCAAGGTGGAAGGGGTCGATCATGTTGACGTCGGCCAGATCGGCTGTCGCGGCCTCGTAGGCGAGGTTGACCGGATGCTTGAGCGGCAGGTTCCAGATCGGGAACGTCTCATATTTGGCGTAGCCCGCGTTCACGCCGCGCTTATGCTCCTGGTAGAGCTGGCTGAGGCAGGTCGCCATCTTGCCGGAGCCGGGGCCGGGGGCCGTGACAATGACGATGGGGCGGCTGGTTTCGATATACTCGTTTCTGCCGTAGCCCTCATTGGAAACGATGAGATTGATATTCGAAGGATAATCCGCGATGGGATAGTGCCGGTAGACCTTCACGCCCAGCGCCTCCAGCTTGCGCTGGAACGCCTCGGCGGCCTGCTGGCCCGCATACTGCGTGATGACGACGCTGCCGACATAGAGACCGATGGAACGGAACGTGTCGATCAGGCGCATGACGTCCAGATCGTAGGTGATGCCGAGATCGCCCCGGCGCTTGTTCATTTCGATGTGGGCCGCGTTGATGGCAATGACGATCTCCGCCTGCTCCTTGAGCTGCAGCAGCACCTTCATCTTGCTGTCCGGCTGGAAGCCGGGCAGGACGCGCGAGGCGTGATAGTCGTCAAAAAGCTTGCCGCCGAATTCCAGATAGAGCTTGCCGCCGAAATGCGCGACGCGCTCCAGGATCCGTTCGGACTGCAGCTTCAAATACTTCTGATTGTCAAATCCAATTTTCATAAATCTTTCCCTGTCCAGCGCATGGCAGAAGCTTCTGCCGATTTTGTACTACACTTCACATCATATATCATAAACCGAAACCGAAAACTTTGCAATCACCAAACGGAAAAACACGAAAATTTTCCCCGTCCGCGAACGCTGGGCAGGCCGCCGTATATCCTGCGGGCTTTGCGGCAAACCTTGACTTTGGAGTAAAAAAACCGTATACTATATCTAATTATAGTGGGTGGAATGCCCGTTACAGCACGAAATATTGTGAGGAATCCGCATGAAAGAACAAAAAGCCTATGGAAACGAGTCCATCTCGTCTTTAAAGGGCGCGGACCGCGTCCGGCTGCGGCCGGCGGTCATTTTCGGCTCGGACGGCCTGGAGGGCTGCGAGCACGCCGTTTTTGAAATTCTGTCCAACGCCATCGACGAAGCGCGCGAGGGCTACGGCCGGCAAATTCTCGTGACGCGCTATGAGGATCATTCCATTGAGGTCGAGGACTTCGGGCGCGGCTGTCCGGTCGACTGGAACGAAAAAGAGGGAAAATACAACTGGGAGCTTGTCTTCTGCGAGCTTTACGCAGGCGGTAAGTACCAGAACAACGCGGGCGGCGACTATGAATTCTCGCTGGGCCTGAACGGCCTCGGCTCCTGCGCCACGCAGTATTCGTCCGAGTATTTTGACGCGACCGTCCGCCGCGACGGGTTTAAATACACGCTGCATTTTGAAAAGGGCGAGCTTGTCGGCAAGATGAAAAAGGAGCCGGCCGACCGCAAGGCCACCGGCTCCGTCTTCCGCTGGAAGCCCGATCTGGCCGTCTTCACCGACATCAACATTCCGAAGGAATATTTTGAGGACACGCTCAAAAGGCAGGCTGTCGTCAACGCGGGCGTGACGTTCACGTTCCGCGATCAGGAAGGCGGCAAATTCGTCAAGACGGATTACTGCTATCCCAACGGTATTATGGATTATGTAAATGAAATTGCAGGTGAGCAGACGCTGACCATGCCGCAGTTCTGGGAGGCCGAGCGCAAGGGCCGCGACCGTGAAGACAAGCCGGAATACAAGGTGCGCATTTCCGCCGCCCTGTGCTTCTCGAACCGTGTCAACCGTCTCGAATACTATCACAATTCTTCTTGGCTCGAACACGGCGGCGCGCCGGAAAAGGCCGTCAAGAATGCCTTTGTCTACGCCATTGACGCCTACTGCAAGCAGACGAACAAATACACGAAGTCCGAATCGAAGATCACGTTTCAGGACGTGGCCGACTGTCTGGTGCTGGTGACGAACTGCTTCTCCACGCAGACCTCGTATGAGAACCAGACAAAAAAGGCCATCACGAACAAATTCGTGCAGGACGCCATGGCGGAATTTTTCCGCGACCGGCTGCACGTCTATTTCATCGAAAACAAGCAGGAGGCCGACCGCATTGCCGATCAGGTGCTGGTCAACAAGCGGAGCCGTGAATCGGCGGAAAAGGCGCGTCTGAACATCAAGAAAAAGCTGACCGGCAATCTTGATATCGCCAACCGCGTGCAGAAATTCGTTGACTGCCGCACGAAGGACGTGTCGAAGCGCGAAATTTATATCGTCGAGGGCGATTCCGCGCTCGGCTCGGTCAAACTCTCGCGCGACGCGGAATTTCAGGGCATCATGCCCGTGCGCGGCAAGATTCTGAACTGCCTGAAGGCTGATTACGACCGCATTTTCAAGTCCGACATCATCACCGACCTCATCCGCGTGCTTGGCTGCGGTGTGGAGGTGCAGACGAAGAAGACGAAGGATCTGTCCGCGTTTGATCTGGAAAATCTGCGCTGGAACAAGGTCATCATCTGCACCGATGCCGACGTCGACGGCTACCAGATCCGCACGCTGATCCTGACCATGATCTACCGGCTGTGCCCGACGCTCATTCAGGAGGGCTATGTGTATATCGCGGAATCGCCCCTGTATGAGATCACGTGCAAGGACAAGACGTGGTTTGCATACACCGACGCGGAAAAATCCGAGATCGTCAAGAAGCTGGAGGGCAAAAAGCTCTCCATCAACCGCTCGAAGGGTCTTGGCGAAAACGACCCGGAAATGATGTGGATGACGACCATGAACCCGGAAACGCGCCGCCTCATCAAGGTCATGCCGGAGGATATGGAGCGCACGATGCAGATTTTCGATCTGCTGCTGGGCGATAATCTACAGGGCCGCAAGGAGCATATCGCGGAAAACGGATATAAATATCTCGATCAGCTGGATGTGTCGTGAGGCTGTATAAGGCTGATAGTCTTCTGCGAATCAGCAGCTGCCCTTCAGCATTTTCTTTTGCTTCTCCAAAAGAAAACGAGCCCGGGGGGGATTTCGATTTCCCCCCGGAGTCCCCTTGAACCGACCAAGAAAACCGCTTCGGTTTTCTTGGATCTTTCCCGCGAGATTTGGAGCAGTTCAAAATTTCTGATGCTGTCCGAAAAAGATTTGCAGAGGTCTCGGCAAATCCGTACAATCCTGCAAATTTTGGCTGCAGGACTAATTTACCGCACCTATTCAAACGCAGCGACTCACAAATTGGGCCGTACCGTAACAGGCGGCGCGTACCAAAACTCTCGTAGGGTGGCTATGTGTGATTGTAACGACTAAAAAACAGGTTCCTGCCTGAATAGCACCCGCAGTATGCACCAAACGTAACCGAGCGCCCCTTTTCTCCCCATTCTTTTCCGGCAAGGCGGAAAAGAATGGGCCGCCGGAGGCATGACCAGCTCACGATCCTGCCGCTGTCTGCCCCGGCATATATCGTCAAATCATAAGGAACGATCAACTATGCCAAAGAAAAAACAACCGGAAAGCAAAAAGCATGACGACCCGAATGTGATGGGGCTGCGGGCGGAGGTGCTCGAGCAGCCGATCTGTCAGACGCTGGAGTCCAACTATATGCCCTACGCCATGTCGGTCATCGTCTCGCGTGCCATTCCGGAGATCGACGGCTTCAAGCCGTCGCACCGCAAGCTTCTGTACACCATGTACGAAATGGGGCTTCTCACAAAGCCCCGCACCAAATCCGCCAACATCGTCGGCCAGACGATGAAGCTGAACCCGCACGGCGATGCCGCCATCTATGAGACGATGGTTCGTCTGGCCCGCGGCAACGAGACGCTGCTGCACCCGTTCGTCGACTCCAAGGGCAACTTCGGCAAGGTCTATTCGCGCGATATGGCCTACGCCGCCTCGCGTTACACCGAAGCGAAGCTCGAGCCGATCTGCGCCGAGCTGTTCCGCGATATCGACGCCGATACCGTCGATTTTGTCGACAATTACGACGGCTCCATGCAGGAGCCTGTGCTGCTGCCGACAACGTTCCCGAACGTGCTGGTCTCGGCCAACATGGGCATCGCTGTCGGCATGGCGTCGAATATCTGCTCGTTCAATCTGGCCGAGGTCTGCCGCACGGCGATCGCGCTCATCAAAAACCCGGACGCGGATCTGCTGGACACGCTTCCGGCCCCGGATTTCCCGACGGGCGGCGAAATTCTGTATGACCCTGCCCAGATGCAGCAGATCTACGAAACGGGCCGCGGCTCGTTCCGCCTGCGGGCAAAGTGGCGCTATGTCAAGGACGGGAACATGATCGAGATCTACGAGATCCCCTACACAACGGCCACGGAGATCATTCTGGACAAAGTCGCCGAGCTGATCAAGGCAAATAAGATCCGCGAGATCAGCGATATGCGCGACGAAACCGACCTGAACGGTCTGAAGCTCACCATCGACTTGAAGCGCGGCGCGGACCCGGACAAGCTCATGCAGAAGCTGTTCAAGACGACGACGCTGCAGGATGCGTTCGGCTGCAACTTTAACATTCTCATTGCCGGTATGCCGCGCGTAATGGGCGTGCGCGAAATTTTCTCCGAGTGGACGGCATGGCGCACCGAATGCGTCCGGCGCAGGCTCTATTTCCAGATGAACAAAAAGAAGGACAAGCTGCACCTGCTGAAGGGCCTCGGCAAAATTCTTCTCGATATCGACAAGGCCATCCGCATCATCCGCGAGACGGAGCTGGATGCGGAGGTCGTCCCGAACCTCATGATCGGCTTCGGCATCGATCAGGTACAGGCGGAATACGTCGCGGAGATCAAGCTGCGCAACATCAACAAGGAATTCATCCTGAACCGGTTGAAGGAGACGGAGTCCCTTGAAAAGGAGATCGCCGACCTCGAAGCGACGCTCGGCTCTGAGAAAAAGGTGCAGGCGCTCATCTGCAAGGAGCTGGAGCAGGTCGCGCAGAAATACGGTAAGGAGCGCAGGACGACCCTTGTGTATGACCACGAGCTTCCGCAGGAGCCGGACGACGAGCCGGAAAACGACTATCCCGTCACGGTCTTCCTCTCCCGCGAGGGCTATTTCAAGAAGATCACAGCGCAGTCGCTGCGGATGTCCGGCGAACAGAAATTCAAGGAGGGCGACAGCCTGCTTCTGACCCGCCCGGCGCAGAACAGTGAGGAGATGCTGGTCTTTACCGACAAATATCAGGTCTACAAGACGAAAATTTCCGATTTTGCCGACGGAAAAGCCTCCACGCTCGGCGATTTCCTGCCCGGTAAGCTCGGCTTCGATGAGGGCGAGAGCTTCCTGACGGTCATTTTCCCCGGAAAATACGAGGGCAATCTGCTCTTCGTCTTTGAAAACGGCAAGGCGGCGAAGGTCGCTGCGAGCTGCTATGACACCAAATCCAACCGCAAGCGGCTGACGGGCGCATACTCCGACAAGAGCCCGCTCCGGGCCGTGATCGATCTGCCGGAGGAAAAGCAGATCGTCATCCGCGCAACGGACGGGCGCGTGCTCGTGTTCTCCACGGCGCAGCTTTCCGCCAAGACCACGCGCGCGACGCAGGGCGTCGCTGTGATGAGCCTGAAGCGAAAGGCCGCCATCGAATCGGCCGCGGAGCTGGAAAAAACACCGCTCAGCAACGTAGGCCGCTATTCGGCCCGGACGCTGCCCGCCGCAGGCGCGCTCCTGCGCGGAGAGGACGTCGGCGAAACACAGATGAAGCTGGATATCTGATAAAAAAGAAGTACGGGAGGACGACGGTTTGAAACGTGAAACGCTCAAGACCATCTGGCAGATGGGATGGAAGATCACCCTTGGCAGCGCCATTTTCGCACTCGGCTTCGATCTGTTTCTGGAGCCGAACAATCTGAACGTCGGCGGCATGAGCGGTCTGGCGATGGTCCTGCGCGAGCTTCTGGGCTTCGGCCAGATCGGCGTGATCACCATGCTTTTGAACGTACCGCTGTTTGTCCTCGGCGCAAAGAAGCTTGGCAGAAAATTTCTGTTCGGTTCGCTGTCCGGGATGCTGCTGAGCTCCGTATTCATCGATCTGTTCGCCTTTATCCCCGCGCCGAAAACGGAAATTCTGCTCGACAGCCTTTATGGCGGCATTCTCGTCGGGCTTGGCATCGGCCTTGTGTTCCTGTCCGGGGGCTCGACGGGCGGCTCCGATATCGCAGCCAGACTGCTGCGCCGCCGCTTCCGCTCGGCCAGTCTCGGCAAGGTCATGCTGGCGATCGACCTGTTCATCATCACGCTGACCGGCATCGTGTTCCACGATCTGTCCAAGACGCTCTACAGTGCGCTTCCGCTGGCGGCATCGTCGTTCGTGATGGATCAGCTGCTCTACGGGCTGGATCATTCGACCGTCGCGCTGATCATCTCCGAGCACTACCAGACCGTCTCCGAGCAGATTGGAACCCGGCTCGACCGCGGCGCGACCGTACTGGAGGGCAGCGGCAGCTATACCGGCAGTCCCCGGCCCGTGCTGATGTCCGCCGTGCGGCAGAAGGAGCTGCCGGAGCTGAAATCCATCGTGCGTGAGATCGATCCGGACGCGTTTGTGATCCTGCTTCCCGCGCACCAGGTCCTGGGCGAGGGCTTCCGCGTCTCGGGTGAGGAATTATAACGGCAAGGAGGGGCTGCTTTGAAACGCTGGATGATGACGGCTGCGCTTGCTCTGCTGCTGGCAGCCCTGTGCGGGTGCAGCAGGCTGGTCCCGTCCTCCTACACCCTTGTGACCCCGCACAACACGGGCACAAAGGCCGAGCCGCAGAGCGACGTGCTGACGGTTCGCGATTATAAGTCGCTCAAGAACGCCCTGCGGACGCTCGTGCAGAACGGCGTGGAGCATGGCGTGATCCATACGAGCCAATATTCCGGCGACGTCGAGGAGGATCTTCCCGCCGCCGTGTACGAGTTTTCGCGCGAGGATCCGATCGGCGCGTACGCCATCGACTATATCACGCACGACTGTACGCTGATCGTTGCCTATTACGAGATCAGGATCGATATCACGTTCCGCGATGTGCGCACGCCGCTGGACGAGATCGAATATGTCGGCAGCGAGTCGGAGGCAAAGCGTCTGCTGTGTCAGGCGCTGGAGAATTACGACGACCATCTGACGCTCTACGCGACCTATCCGGGCCAGCCCGACTATGCGGCGCTTGTGCAGGATTACTGCGGCGCGCATCTGAAGGAGCAGTCCGCGCAGCCGGAGCTGACCGTCACGTCCTATCCGGCTGACGCCCGCAACCGCATTGTGGAGCTGGTATTCGACTATCCGGCCTCCCGGCTGGAGCTGCGGAGTATGCAGCAGGACGTATCCGAGAGTCTGCGCGCGGCGGAAATTTATGTCCGCTACTGCACGAGTGAGACGGAAAAGGCCTCGCTGCTGTTTACGTATCTGGCCGAGCGCTTCCCATATCAGGAGGGCACCAGCCGCACCCCGGTCTATTCCGCGCTCTGCCAGGGCATTGCCGACAGCAAAAGCATGGCGCAGAGCTGGCAGCTGCTGTGCGATGAGGCGGGCCTTACCTGCCAGACCGTCAGCGGTATACGCGGCAGCGAAAGCTATTACTGGAACATCATGCAGCTTGACGGCGGCTACTGCCACGTCGATATCCTGCGCGACCTGCTTGGCGGCGGAACGCTCCGGCTGCGCTATGACGAGGATATGACGGGCGAATATTACTGGGATCAGCCCCAGACGCCCGCCTGCCCGGCACCCGTTCCGGAGGAGCCGCCCGTCGAGGACCCGGAAGAGTCTGCGCCTCCCGCTGAGGAAGACCCCGGCACAGCCGTTCCCCCTGACGAGGAGCCTGCACCGCCGGAGGAGCCGCAGCCTCCCATTTCTGACGAGCAGACCTGACAAAATGCCCGGACGCGCTGCCGTCCGGGCATTTTCGTGCCATGCTCCGCAGGATAAGGGAAGCCTTGCGCGGCTGCGCGGGATGTGGTAAGATAAGAAAAAACAAAGGAAGCGCATTGCATGGAAACACAGAGGCTGCCGGAGGGCGTAGAGCTTTCCTATACGGACCGCGCCGTGCATCTGACGACGAACGGCGCGCTTATGGCCTATCTGCGGCAGCGGGGCAACGGCTCGCTGCCGCTCAGCCGCATGATTCTGGACGGCTACGCGGCGGAGCACGGCGCGCAGCTGCACATTACGGAGCGCTCCATGGCCACGGAGCTGCTGATCCACGCGTATCTGGACGGCATTTTTGACCGCTGGATGCGCGCCGGAGAGGCGCACGGGCATCAGGACAGAAGGCTTTACAAAACGGCGAAGCGGCTGAAAAAAGCGACCGCCGTGATCGATATGGGCGAGCGCAGCGTCGACGCGAACCGGTGGGTCTTCGACCTGCTTGCCCACGGCTACGGGATCCTCTGCTTCCTGCTGGGAAGCCGGGCGTGAGGAGTCTTTATGAACGCATTGACGGAAAAACGATATCTGACGCTGCCGGAGCCGTCCGCCGGAGATACGCTTGCCGCGCGGGAACGGCTGCTGGCCGCGCTGCCGGAGGGCTGCCGTCTGACGCTCGGGTGTATGCAGCAGCTGTATCCGGTGCTGCACGAGGCGGGCTATCGCGTTACGGTGACGCTCTGCCCGGGTGCGGGCGGGACGGATGTCGTGCGCGTCGAGCCGGGAGACACGACAGACCGGAATTATGGTCTTTGCCTCGATATCGGCAGCACGACGATGCAGATGGAGCTTGTCGACCTGCTCTCCGGGAAGACGCTTGCGGAGGCAGCCTGTACCAACAGCCAGACGCAGTTCGGCGCGAACATCCTCGACCGCATTCTGGCCGTGAAGGAGAACCCTGACAATCTGCACACGCTTCAGGCGCTGACGCTTGACGACGTGCGGCAGATGATCGAGCGCTGCTGCGCGCAGGCTGGTGTTCCGCCGGAGGCTGTCTCGGCCATGACGGTCGGCGGCAATACGACGATGCTGCACTTTTTCCTCGGCTGCGACCCGTGGCAGGTGTTCCAGAGTCCCTATACGCCGGTATTTTTTGACCCCGGCGTGCTGCGCGCATCGGAGCTTGGACTTCCCATCGCGGGGAATATTTTCTGTATGCCCGCGATCGCAAATTATCTGGGCGGCGATATCACGAGCGGTCTTCTGATGACGGATCTCGACACGCGGGAGGATCTGGCGCTGTTTCTCGATATCGGCACAAACGGCGAGCTGGTGCTCGGCTGCCGGGAATTTCTGCTCATGGGAGCGGGAGCCGCCGGGCCTGCGCTTGAGGGCGCGGTCAGCAGATCCGGTATGCGCGCCGAGCCGGGCGCGATCTGCCGCATCAAGATCGGCCCCGACAACCGTCTTCGGTATGAGACAGTCGGCGGCCTTCCGCCGAAGGGCATCTGCGGCTCCGGCATTCTCGATCTGATCGCGGAGGGGTTTCTATCCGGCTGGATCGATTCGGCGGGAAATCTGCAGAAAAGCGCCTCGCCGTGCATCCGCGACGTGTGGGACGACACCAGACAGCGCAACGTCCCGGCCATCATCTACGCCTACGACGGCAACGTGCCGCTCTATTTTACACAGGACGACATCGGGGAATTTCTGACCTGCAAGGCCGCCGCGCATACAATGGTCGCGACGCTTCTGGAAAGCGTGAACGTCAGTCCGTCGGAGATCGGCGCGTTCTATCTCGCGGGTGGCTTCGGGACGCATTATGATCTGGAATCCGCGATCACGGTCGGTCTGTACCCCGATCTGCCGCGCGAAAAATTCAAAATTCTCGGCAACTCCTCCCTCGCAGGCGCAAAACGCCTACTGCTGGATACGGGCTGCCGGGCGCGGCTGGATCAGATCCGCGCGCTTGCGACGTATGTGCAGTTCGGGGAGATGGAAAAATTCGTAGAGAATATGCAGGCGGCCAGATTCCTGCCGCATACGGACGCGTCGCGCTACCCGAGCGTGATGCGGAGACTGCGGGAACGCGGACGGTAACAGGTGTAGCGCCTGATCCCCGACCTACCCATGAAGCACCGGCGCGGGAGCCTTTTGGTCTGCGCGCCCGCAGCTTTCTGTTGTTTTTTGTGGATACCTGTGATAAAATAAAAAAAGAAATCAGAAACGGAAGGATTTCCGCATGATTCAAATCGAAACAACATCGCATGACCCGTTTTTTAATCAGGCGTTTGAGGACTATGTGTTCCGCACCTACCGTGAGGGCGATGTGCTGCTGCTGTGGCGCAACCGGCCTGCTGTCGTCGTCGGGTGCTATCAGAATATCTGCCGGGAGGTGCATATGCGTGCGCTTCTGGACAGGGGTATTCCCGTCGTGCGCCGGATGTCGGGCGGCGGGACGGTCTATCATGACCTTGGGAACCTCAACTATACGCTCATATCCGACCAGACGGGGCCGCTCGACTACGACCGCTGTCTGGAGCCGGTCATCCGGGCGCTGAACGCGCTCGGCGTTCCGGCGCAGAAAAACCGCACCTGCGATATCGCCGTGGACGGCAAAAAAATCTCCGGCAGTGCGCAGAAGATCGCGGGCGGGCGCGTCCTGCACCATGGGACGCTGCTGTTTGATTCCGACCTGTCGCTGCTGGATGAGATCACGACCGGCAGGAAAAACGACGCGTTTTGCTCCAAGGGAACGGAATCGGCCATCTGCACGGTCACGAATCTGCGCCCTTATCTCAAGGACGACTGCGAGATCGTCACGTTCGCAAAGCGGCTGGCGGAGCAGTTGCTGCCGCCCGGCTCGGAGCAGATCCGGCTGACAGAGCCGCAGCTGGCCGAGGTACGGAGGCTTGCGGATGAGACTTATCATGCGTGGGACTGGACGTGGGGCAAGACCCCGGCCTTTACGTATGAAAAGAGCGCCGAATTTGCCGGGAAACCGATTTTTGTGCGGTATGAGGCCAGGCGCGGCCTGCTCCGCAATGCCGAGGTGCGCTCTGACGCGCTTGACGCGCAGGCGCTGTGCGCCATGCTGAACGGCGTCCGGCTCGATCCGGCGCTGTTTCTGGAGCTTTGCCGGACGCTTGCGGGCGAACGGGCGGAAGAATTACTGGATTGTCTGATGTAATGAAAAGGAGCATTTGATTATGGAAAAGCAGCTTGTTATGCCGAAATTGCAGCCCGAAATGAAGAGCGGCGTTCTGTGCGCCTGGCTCAAGGACGAGGGCGACGAGATCCACAAGGGCGACGCCCTGTACGAGATCGAGACGGACAAGGTCGTCAACCAGATCGAGGCCACGGAGGACGGCATTCTGCGCCGTCAGCTGTGCGAGGAGGGCGACACCATCGACGCGCTGGCCCCGGTCGCGATCGTCGAAACGAAGTAAAGGCGGGAGACGGAATGGAACGGAAACCTGAATGGCTGCGCGTCCGTTATAACCAGCAGGCCGTGAGCGAGGTTGCGGAGCTGATGCGCGATCTGAAGCTCAACACGGTCTGCAAGGCGGCAAACTGTCCGAATCTCGGCGAGTGCTATCAGAAGCACACCGCCACGTTTATGATCCTCGGCGATGTCTGCACCCGCAACTGCCGGTTCTGCAACGTCACGTGCGGCAAGCCCCTGCCCCCCGACCCGGACGAGCCGGAAAACGTCGCGCAGGCGGCAAAAAAGCTGGGGCTGCGCCACGTCGTTCTGACCTGCTCGACGCGCGACGATTTGCCGGACGGCGGCGCGGAGCACTTTGCGAAGACCGTCCGCGCCATCCGCGCGCTGTGCCCCGGCACGACGGTCGAGACGCTGACGAGCGACATGAAGGGCAGCCATGAGGCCGCCGACATTGTCATCGCCGCGCATCCGGATGTGTTCAATCTGAATATTGAGACGGTCAAAGAGCTTCAGAAGGCCGTCCGCCCGCAGGCGGGCTATGAGCGGACGCTGGGCGTTCTGCGCTATGTAAAGGAAAAGGATCCGACGATCCTGACCAAGACCGGATTCATGGTCGGCCTCGGAGAGACAGACGAGCAGATCTCGGTCCTCATGGATGATATTCTGGCCACCGGCTGCGACATTCTGACGATCGGACAGTATCTCCAGCCGTCGGAAAAGCACTGGAAGCTCGACCGGTACGCAACGCCGGAGGATTTTGCGCGCTATAAGCAGCTGGCGCTAAGTAAGGGCTTCCGCCATGTGGCCTCCGCGCCGCTGGCCCGCAGCTCCTACCGCGCGTGGGAGGCGCTGGAGGACGTGCATGATCTATATTGAGACGGGTTCGACCGACGTTTACTATAATTTTGGCCTTGAGAACTATTTTGCCACGGAAAAGCGCCTGCCCGATACGGTTTTCCTCTTCTGGCGCACAACGCCGACGCTGATGGTCGGCAAGTACCAGAATATTCTCGAAGAGATCAACAAGCCGTATGCCGACGCGCACGGGATCCATCTCGTGCGCCGTATGTCCGGCGGCGGGACGATCTACACCGATCTCGGCGGCTGGCAGTTCACGTTCATTGAGCACTCGCCGGAGCAGCAGATTGAATTCGCGCAGTATATCGGTCCCGTTGTGGACGCCGTGCGCGAGCTGGGCGCGGATGCCAGCTTCAATGGCCGCAACGATCTGCTGATCGACGGCAGGAAGTTTTCCGGCAACGCGCAGTACCGTCTGGGCGACTGTATTGTGCACCATGGCTCTTTGCTCTATGACACGAACATCGAGCAGATGGTCGCGTCCACCACGGTCGACCCCTATAAAATTCTCTCCAAGAGCATCAAATCCGTGCGCGACCGCGTGACGAATATCTCCGAGCATCTGCCGCGCAGGCTTTCTGTGGAGGAGTTCAAATCCTGCATGGTGCGCCATCTGATGCGCGGCAGCACGGATACCTATACCGTCACTCCGGAGGACGACGCGCGCATCAACCAGCTGGCGCAGGAGAAATTCGCCGCATGGGACGCGATCTACGGCAAGAATCCGCGCTTCAATCTTGAGCGCACAGGCCGCTTTCCCGGCGGGAAGCTCACGTTCCGGCTGGACGTGCAGCGCGGCGTGATCCGCAGTGCGTCCGTCTGGGGCGATTTCTTCTCCACGCTCTCCGCCGAGGCGATCACCGGCGCGCTCACCGGCTGCCGGTATGACCGGGCCGCCGTTCTGGACGCGCTGCAGAAAAACGGGATCGACGGTGCGGTCTATCAGATCAGCGCCGCGGACATGGCCGCGCTGATCGCGGACTGACTGACCAGAGCGCAGCCCTTTCGAGGGCTGCGTTTTTCGCACAATTCATAGTTTTTTTACGGATATGGGCTTGCATTTTCAGGGAATGTGTGGTATTATCTCGCTGAAAATTAAATGTGTCTAATTTTTGTTAGCCGTATCTAACATTGAGTGCGGCAGCAATCCAGAACAGGAGGTACATTATATGAAACATCTTGGTTTGTTCGCGGCTGGCGTTCTGTTTGGCACCGCCGGTCTGAAGATCCTCAGCAGCAAGGAAGCAAAAAGCGTTTATGCGCACACCACCGCAGCCGTTCTGCGCGCCAAGGACTGCGTCATGCAGGCCGTGACGACCGTGCGTGAGGGTGCGGACGATGTCTACGCAGACGCCAAGGCCATCAACGACCGCCGCGCTGCCGAGGCTGCACCTGAGGTGATCGAGGATACCGCTTCGGACGCGGAATAAGCCCGTTAGGTTTGCAAAGGAAGAGCCGTTTTTGCGGCTCTTCTGTTTTTCGGAGGTACAAATCAGCATATGAAGTGTAACATTCTGCATGAGACGCCCGGGCGTATGCGCGTGCATCTCGCGCTTCGCCGGATGTCGCTGCGCGAAGCGGATCTGTTGGAATATGATCTGAAGGGCGTTGCCGGTGTCGTGTCCGTCAAGGTCTTCGACCGGACGCAGGACGCCGTCATCACCTATACCTGCCCGCGTGCGGATATCGTGCGGGCGCTCTCGTCCTTCTCGTTCACGTCAGAGCGGGCGCTTGCCCGCCTGCCGGAGCATACGTCCCGCGCGCTCAACCGCGAGTATGAGGACAAGCTCGTCTTTACCGTCTGCCGCCGCGCGTTCTCGCGGCTGTTCCTGCCGGTTCCGGTGCAGACGGCCATCGCGCTGTTCCGCTCGGTCAAATACATCCGCGCAGGACTCAGTGCCCTGCTGCACGGCAAACTATCTGTCGCCGTGCTCGACGCGACGGCCGTGACCGTCTCGATGGTGCGCGGCGACTTCGACACCGCAGGCTCCGTCATGTTCATGCTGCGGCTGGGTGAAATTCTGGAGGAGTGGACGCACAAGAAGTCTGTCGCCGATCTGGCCGGTGCGATGGCGCTGAACGTCGACAAGGTATGGCTGCAGTCCGGCGAAACCGAGCTGCTCGTCCCCATCGGCGATGTGAAGCCCGGCGACCGGATGATCGTGCGCACCGGCAATCTCATTCCGCTCGACGGCAAGGTCGTCTCTGGCGAGGCGACGGTCAATCAGGCGTCCATCACCGGCGAGTCCATGCCCGCGCCGAAGCGCGAGGGCAGCTATGTCTATGCCGGGACGGTCGTAGAAGAGGGCGAGTGCATTGTAAACGTGGAAAAGGCGCTCGGCGGAGGCCGGTACGACCGCATCGTGCACATGATCGAGGAATCGGAAAAGCTCAAGTCCACTGCCGAGGACAAGGCTGCGCGCCTTGCCGACCGGCTGGTCCCGTATACGCTGGGCGGCACGGCGCTGACGTATCTCGTCACGCGCAACGTAACGAAGATGCTGGCTGTTCTGATGGTCGACTTCTCGTGCGCGCTGAAGCTGGCCATGCCCATCGCGGTGCTCTCGGCCATGCGTGAGAGCAGCAGCTATCATATTTCTGTCAAAGGCGGACGTTTCCTGGAGGCCGTGGCAAGGGCCGATACAGTGGTGTTCGACAAGACCGGCACGCTGACCTACGCCGAGCCGAAGGTCGCGCAGATCGTGCCCTTCGGCGGGCATGAGGAGACGGAAATGCTGCGTCTGGCCGCCTGCCTTGAGGAGCATTACCCGCATTCGATGGCCAACGCCGTTGTGGAGGAGGCCAAGAAGCAGGGCCTCAAGCATGAGGAATATCATTCGCAGGTGCAGTATGTCGTCGCGCACGGCATTTCCAGCATGGTCGAGGGCAAAAAGGTGCTCATCGGCAGTGCGCACTTCGTCTTTGAAGACGAGGGCTGCACCATCCCGGAGGACGAACGGGAAAAATTTGATTCCCTGCCCGCGCAGTATTCCCATCTGTATCTGTGCATCGCGGGCGAGCTTGCCGCCGTCATCTGCATCTTCGACCCGCTGCGCGCCGAGGCAAAGGACGCTATCCGCGCGCTGCACGCCTGCGGCATCAGCAAAGTCGTCATGATGACCGGCGATAACCGCCGGACTGCCGCGTCCGTCGCGGAAGAGGTCGGCGTGGATGAATTCTACGCCGAGGTCCTGCCTGAGGACAAGGCCGCGTTCATCCGCCGGGAAAAGGCTGCGGGCCGCACCGTTATCATGATCGGCGACGGCGTGAACGACTCCCCTGCCCTGTCTGAGGCCGACGCGGGCGTCGCCATTTCGACCGGCGCGGCTATCGCGCGGGAGATCGCCGACATCACCATCGCATCGGAGGATCTGTTCGAGCTTGTCACGCTGCGCAGAATCAGTGAGGCCCTCATGGGCCGCATCCACCGCAATTACCGCTTCATTGTCGGCTTCAACCTTGGTCTGATTGTCTTCGGCGTGGCCGGACTCCTGCCTCCGACGACCTCGGCGCTCCTGCACAACGCGTCTACGCTCGCCATCAGCTTAAAGAGCATGACGAATCTGCTGCCGGATAAAAAGAAGATCTGAGCACAAGCGCCTTTGGCGTATGTGTTTTGCAGGGACCGATGCAGGCATCGGCCCCTGCAACGAAATGAGCTTGTGCCTTCGGTTTTGCCATAGATTTTTGAAGCATGAGACATTTCGTGCAGGCGGACAGAGTCGTCCGCCCCTGCGAATCAGGTGCGTTTTTGCGGCGCTATTTAGGGTGTATCTGAAAACTCCCAACGCACCCGGACAGCGGGCCTTTTTGCGGTGCGCCGCGTCATTTTTCCTTGAAATACGTCAGTATTCCTGCGAAAAAATGTCTTGCGCAACGCAAAAATCCCTCGCTGCCGGTCACATCATGAGTTTTCAGATACACCCTAGGCCCGGCCTTGTATTCTCACAAAGCCGGGCGCGTTTTTTGCCTTGGAGGTTGCAATTTGGGGGCAAAACGGATAGAATAGAAGGAACGTCCTGTTTACAGGGCGCAGCAAAGAGAAAAGGTCAGATCAGGTATGGAACAGGTCTTACAGCAGTTTTGTCTGGACGGAACGCCCGTCTCCTGCGAGCCGTTTGGAAACGGCCATATCAACCGCACCTTCCGCGTCACCTGCAGCAGCGGAAGGGTCTATACGCTCCAGCGCATCAACCGCGTCGCGTTCCGGCACCCGGAGGAGCTGATCGAGAATATTGACGCAGTTTCGCGCTTTATCGCAAAGAAGAACACCGGACTGGAAATGATCCGCCTCTGCACAGCCAGGGGCGGCAGAAAATATGCCGTCGACGCACAGGGGGAATTCTGGCGGGCCTATGATTATATCTCCGGCGGCCTCAGTCTCGAGGCGCCGCGCGACTGCAACGACTTTTATCAGGCGGCGGTCGCCTTCGGCAAGTTCCAGCAGGCGCTGGCCGATTTCCCCGCCGCCACGCTCCACGAGACGATCCCCCGCTTTCACGACACCGAGGACCGGCTCTGCCAGCTGCGCGCTTCAGTGGAGGCCGACGCCTGCGGCCGCGTCCGGGAGGCCGGGCCGGAGCTTGCGTTCATTTCCGCCCGTGAGCAGGAGCTTGGCACGCTCTGCCGGATGCTGCGCAGCGGCGCACTGCCGCTGCGGGTGACGCACAACGACACGAAGCTCAATAACGTCCTGCTGGACGAAAAAACGGGCCTTGCAAGAAGCGTGCTCGATCTCGATACCGTCATGCCCGGGCTTTCGGCCTATGACTTTGGCGACGCTGTGCGCTTCGGCGCGTCCTCGGCTGCGGAGGATGAGACGGATCTTTCGAAGGTCTTCCTGCGTCTTGATCTTTACCGGGCATTTCTGGAGGGCTATCTTGACGCCTGCGGGCACGCACTGACAGAAAATGAGATCAGCGTCCTGCCGCTTGGCGCAAAGATCATCACGATCGAGCTTGGTATGCGCTTTTTGAAGGACTATCTGGACGGCGATGTCTATTTCAAGATCGACCGGCCAACGCAGAACCTCGACCGCTGCCGCGCGCAGCTGCGGCTCGCAGCGGACATGGAAGCGCAATGGCCGCAGATGCAGCAGATCCTGCTGGAATCGGCCGGCTCCCGCTGCCGGACATAACCTTCCTATCGCTATTTCATCGCAAAAAATCCCCCTTCGGCGGTTCCCAACGCCGAAGGGGGCTCTTTTTGTTGACAGCACACCGCAGAGGGGGATCTGCGCAGACTGCCCGGAAAGCACATGGGTTGTGCAGCTTTCCGGACGGCGCTTTCCGGGGGAGGAAAAGCGCCAGACAAAAAGTCCGCACAGCCACCAGCCGTGCGGACAAAAAATTCGTCCATAGACTCCCGGTGACGGCAGGAGCACAGGTCTGGTTCTGACGTATCTGACTGAGCGCGGCGTGCGCGCATCACAGTGACCCACTCGCGGGGATTTGCACCCCATTCCGCTTCCGGCATCCGTTCCATGCCGGGCGAACCGACCCGCCTTGTTTACTTTCCTGCCTGTATTATAGCATATTTTTTCCGCTTTGCAAGCCCTTTTCTGGTTTTCTTCTTTAACGCCAAATTAACGTACTCCTGCTGTATAATAAGCCCTGAAAAATCATGGCGCTTCGGCGCCCTGTGAGGAGGAAGAACTATGTTTCTGATCAATACCGCCATGGAGAAGATCCCCATCGGTACCGCCGCCCTGATCGTTGTGCTCGGCATGGCCGTCGTCTTTTTCGGCCTCATTCTTCTGATGTTCGTCACGAAGATCGCCGGTGCGATCATCAACCGTAAGAATACTGCTGCGCCTGCCGTTGCTCCCGCGGCCGCGTCTGCTGCTCCCGCCGTGCCGAACGCGCCCGCGCCCGGCTCCGCCGGTAAGATCGCGCTGCACGACGTCCCCGATAAGACCGCCGCCATGCTCATGGCCATCGTCGCGGACCGGACAGGCAAGCCGCTCAATCAGCTTCGCTTCATCTCCATCCGCGAAGTCAAAGACTGACCGTTGTTTTTTACATAGCAGGAAGCGCGCAGCGTGCGCGCTTCCTGCTATTTCTGTATGTTTTGTGCATTATGCCCGATTTATGGTGTTAAGATTTCGTTAAGATTGAGCAGATTGCCTTTACCGCCTATCCGTTTTATGGTATATTAAATGCAGTCTGAGGAATGTCCTCAAAAAAAGAAAAGGAGATCTGTATGAAAGAAAAGAAGAAACTCAGTCTGCCGGCATGGATATTCATCGGCATGCTTGCCGGTATTGCCGCCGGTCTCATCTTCGCGTTCGCCGGTCTCGGCGATTTCACCACGGAGTGGATCAAGCCCATCGGAACGATCTACGTCAACCTGCTGAAGTTCTTGGTCGTCCCGGTCGTCCTGTTCTCGATCGCTGACGGCGTCATCAGCCTGAAGGACCTCAAGCGCGTCGGTTCCGTCGGCCTGAAGACCTTCGTGTATTACATGATTACGACCGCGCTGGCCGTCGTTATCGGCCTCGTGCTCGTCAACATCTTCAAGGGCAATTTCACCCCGCTGCCGTCCGCAGATCTGGGCGCGCTGGAATATGAGGCGAAGGAAGCCCCGTCCGTCATGCAGGTCATCGTGAACATCTTCCCGTCCAACCTGCTCCAGCCGATGGTCACGTCCGACATGCTGCCGGTCATCGTCACCGCCATTTTCCTCGGCGCGGGCGTTCTGGCCGCAGGCGAAAAGGGCCAGAAGATCGCGGAGCTCATCAACTGCATGGAAGAAGTCATCATGAAGATCATGATGATGATCATCAAGTTTACCCCGATCGGTGTCTTCTGCCTGATGACCAATGTTGTCGCTGTCAACGGCGCCGACATCATCGGCAAGCTGGCACTCATCATCGGCGTTGCCTACATCGGCTACATTATCCATGTTGTCGTTGTCTACGGCCTGTCCGTCAAGTTCCTCGCCAAGATGAACCCGCTTGCATTCTTCAAGGGCATCGCCCCGGCCATGATCACTGCATTCACCACCACATCCTCCAATGCGACGCTGCCCGTCAACATCGAGTGCTGCAACAAGATGGGTGCGGAGCCTGAGGTCAGCTCCTTCGTCCTGCCGCTTGGCGCGACGATCAACATGGACGGCACGGCCATTTATCAGGCTGTCTGCGCAGTCTTCATCGCCTGCTGCTATGGCGTTCAGCTGACGCTCGGCGACATGGCCATGATCGTTCTGACTGCGACCCTCGCCTCCGTCGGCACGGCCGGCGTTTCCGGTGCCGGCATGATCATGCTGGCGATGGTTCTGACCCAGGTCGGTCTGCCGGTCGAGGGCATCGCGATCATCGCGGGCGTTGACAAGATCTTCGACATGGGCCGCACGACGCTGAACATCACCGGCGACGCGACCTGCGCGCTGTTCATCTCCCGCCTCGAGCGTGAGAAGGCCGCCAAGAAAGCTGCCAAGGCTGCAAAATAACAACAAGTCTGACAACAAACCGCTCCCCGGGCCATCCGTGGGAGCGGTTTTACGTGCCCAAAAGCCTCCTTTGGATAAAGGGGAGCCTTTGGAATAACCCAGCTTACATCACATCCATGTTTTCGGGCATGACGAGAGCGGCGATGATGTAGAGCAGAATGCCCGTGCCGGTCAGGCCGAGGGCTGCCCAGAGCAGGCGGACGACGGTGGGATCGATGCCGAGATACTCGGCAAGGCCGGCGCAGACGCCGCAGATCATCCGGTTATTGCTTTTATACAGTTTCTTCATGAGAAGTTCCTCCGTTTCATTGATATTGGTTAGACGGCGCGGCGCGCCGATTGTTCCCGGAACCGGAAAAATTTTCAGAGGGAGAGCACGATGGGCTCGCCGCCTATGGCAAGCTGCTCCTCGTAGATCTCAACAGGACTGCCGTCGATGCAGTTCCGGTACACGCCGTTCGGCGCGGGGAAGCGGACAAGCACCGACTCGCCGCGCAGGCTGAACAGACCGGCCATGCGCCGGCCGTCCTTTTCATATACGGCAAGCAGCACGTCATGCGGCAGGGCTGTGAGGGTATAGCTGCCCTCCGCGAAGATCGGGTCGCGCTTCAGCTTGGCCAGATGTGCAAGGAACGCGGACTGGTCGCGGCCGGTGCTCCAGTTGATGGGGTCCTTGTCGAACAGCGACGGAACGTGCGTGCAGTCGGCCTCCTGTCCGTTGTAAACAAGCGTCAGACCGCGCTGGAAGAACAGAAACGCTGTCCAGTTCCGGCGCATTTTCTCGTCCGGCAGGATATGGGCCGCACGGGCACGGTCATGGTTTTCGAGGAAGCGGAGCTTGACGTAGTTATCGGGATAGAGCCATTCCTGCGCGTCGAGCCGGTCGGCGTACTGCGTCAGGCTGATCCTGCCCTCCAGATAGTCGCGGAAATAGGGATAGACGTCGTAATCATAGCCCGCGTCGAACGCCTGATAGAGCTCGGCGTCAGACAGGCTTGCGAAGCCCTGTGCGCGGGCGGCGACGTGGAAGCCGCGCTCAACCGATTCGCACAGCCAGAAGCAGCCGGGACGGACGGCGGCCACCTCTTCCCTCGCCTGCTTCCAGAACTCCAGCGGGACAAGCGGCGCAACGTCGCAGCGGAAGCCGTCGACGAGGCGCGCCCAGTATTTAAGCGTTTCGATCTGGTACTCCCACAGCTCTTTGTGGCTGTAATCCAGATCAGCCACGTCCCACCAGTCGCCGAAGCGGTTGCCGAGCGAGCCGTCCGGCTTGTGGAAGAACCATTCGGGGTGGTGTTCTGCCAGCCAGGAATCGGGCGACGTGTGGTTATAGACTACATCGATGATGCACTTCATGCCCCGGTCGTGGATGGCGTCGACCAGATGCCGGAAATCATCCAACGTGCCGAATTCGGGGTTCACGGCGCGGTAATCGCGGATGGCGTAGGGGCTGCCGAGCGTGCCCTTGCGGTGCTTTTCGCCGGTCGGGTGAATGGGCAGCAGCCAGATGATGTCCGTGCCGAGCGCCTTGATGCGGTCGAGGTCCGCCTGCACGGCAGCGAAGGTGCCCGCTTCGGAATAATTGCGGACATAGATGGAATACAAGACCTGATTGCGCAGGGTCTTTTCGGTATCGACAGCCATAAAACAGCCTCCCAAACAATATTTCTATATCTGTATTGTACACAAATCATGGAAAAAGGCAAGTCGGCAAAATTCATAAAATCGGAGGGTGCAACTTCTACCGTTTTTCTGCGTCTGTAAAAGCAGATCACCAGATCACATTTTATGATAAAGGAGAGATCATTCATGAAAAAGCTTCTTGCGATTTTACTTGCAGCCGCGTGCGCGTTCTCGCTGGCGGCCTGCGCAGCTGCTCCGGATACCCCGGCAGCGGAGGAACAGCCGGACTGCATCAGCGACCCGACGACGCAGCAGCTGGCCGCACCGGTGGAGGCTGCCATGGCGCAGTATCCGAACGAGGCGAAGTATACAGCCAGCAATGGTAACTTTGACTCTGAAAAGTACGACGAGGACTGGGACGCGTGGTGGGAAAGCTATCAGGAAAAGACCGCAGATATGACCGACCCCGCCGCCATGACGCACTGGTTCACAACCAGCATTCCGGCCCTGTTGCAGGACGCGGGTAAGGAAAACCGCGTATGCTCGCCGCTGAATATCTACATGGCGCTTTCCATGCTGGCCGCCGTGACGGACGGCCAGACGCGGCAGCAGATTCTGGACGCGCTGGGCGCGGAGTCTCTGGAGCTGCTTCAAAAGCAGACCGCGCAGCTCTGGACGGAAAACAGCTGGGACGACGGGATCGTGACCAGCGTGCTTGCAAACTCGATCTGGCTGCGGGATGAATACTCCTACAATGAAGAAACGCTGCAAAAGCTGGGAGAAGAATTCTATGCTTCCGCGTTTTCCGGGGAAATGGGCACTGACGCGTACAACAATATGCTGCGCGACTGGATCAACGAGCATACCGGAAATCTGCTGACCGAGCAGGCAAGCGGACTGGAGCTTGCGCCCGCGACGGTGCTGGCGCTGGTGTCGACGATCTATTACCGTGCGTCATGGAGCGACAAATTTTCCGGCTCTGCCACGACGCAGGACGTGTTTCACGCGCCGGACGGCGATGTGACCGTCGATTTCATGCACAGCAGCGATTCTAACACGGTATATTACGGCAACGGCTTCTCGGCCATCGGGCTTTCGCTGGAGAACAGCGGCCAGATGTGGCTGCTGAAGCCGGACGAGGGCACGGACGCTACCGCGCTGCTGCAGAATGAGGACGCACTGGGCTTTTTGCTCGCGAACGGCGAATGGTCGCAGACGCAGCGCGCAATCGTCAATCTGAGCCTGCCGAAATTTGACGTTTCGTCCGATCTGGACATTCTGGACACGTTGGCGCAGCTCGGCATAACGGATGTGATGGACGGCGGAAAGTCCGATTTTACGCCGCTTACGACGGCGAACTCCGCGCTGGAACTGACGCAGGCCAAACACGCCGCGCGCGTGAAGATCGACGAGGACGGATGCGAGGCAGCGGCCTATACCGTGCTTGCCCCTGAGGCAACTGCGATGATGGGGCCGGAGGATGAGATCGATTTTACACTCGATAACCCGTTCGTCTTCGCCATCACCGGCATTGACGGCCTGCCGCTGTTTGTGGGTCTGGTCAACCAGCCCGGTTGATGGAACCGGCTGTACGCCGCTGAGGAAGACTCCATATCGTAATTTCTGAGGCTGTCTGCCTGATGGCAAGCCGTGCAATCGCCTATCGCACAGGGGAACGCGCAAGCGTTCCCCTTAAATTCTAGGGTGTATCTGAAAACTCCCAACGCACCCGGACAGCGGACCTTTTCACGCTGCGCTGCACCATTTTTCCTTGAAATACGTCAGTATTCCTGCGAAAAAATGTCTTGCTCAGCGCAAAAATTTCTCGCTGCCGGTCACATTGGGAGTTTTCAGATACACCCTAGCCTCGTAAAAAGCGCCGCCGCCGCGCCCTCGCTCCGGTAATTTTCGATCTCAAACAGCAGCCGGGACATGGCAGGGAAGTCCGTCGCCTGATCGACGCTCTGAAACGCTGCCGGAAGATCAAAATAAAGCTCCGGGTAGTGCGTTTTCGGGAACTCCTCATAGTACGCGGGCAAAATGTCAATGCCGGCGGAATGGATGGGGATACGCTCGTGGTGGACAAGGGACAGATCGTCCAGCGCGGCACACACGAGGCGCTGATGGCGCAGGGCGGCATCTACCGCCGCTTCATCACCGGCCGCGAACAGGCCGTGGGCTGGAAGCTGTAAAAACGCGTTCAGACCCGCACAGATTCCTCCTGCCCGCGTATGCTGACAGGGGGGATTTTTTATGTGTGTAAAGACCGAGCGGCTCGGGCTGCTTCTGATCGGGGCGGGCGTTGGACTTTTGCTGTCGTTTGCGCTGTGCGGGTGGTTTTTGCGGGTGCTGATCGCGGCGATCCTGATCGTGCTGGGACTTTTGCTGCTGAAATAATTTCCGAAACATATCCTTGTCCGGCTCCGCGTATATATATCCCAGAACATATACAAGGAGTTGAGACTATGGAGCTTGCATTTGAACAGAAACAACGGTCCTGTCTGCATCGCACGGCGCATCTCTCGCTTGCGCAGGAGCAGACACAGGAGCTCATCATACCCGACAGTATGCCGGACGCTTCCCGCACGCTCATCTGCTGCGCCGAGCCGGAGGTACAGAGCAAAACGAACCGGGAGGGCAGTCTTCTCGTGACGGGGACGCTGCGCACGGGCTGCCTGTACGCAGACGAAGCGGGCGGCTTGCAGCTGCTGACCTCCGAGCTGCCGTTTACGGTCAAGCTGGAGTGCGCCGAGCTGCGCGAGGACACGCAGACGCTCGTGCGCTGCTGCGTCCGCAGCGCGGACAGCCGCCTGATCAACTCGCGCAAGGTGCTTCTGCGCGTGAGCGTTCTGGTTCAGGCGGACGGCTATGAGCCGCAGACGCAGAGCATGAGCGTCCTCAAGGATCCGCCCGCCTGCCTGCAGCTGAAAACGCAGACCTATGAGACGAATGCGCCTGTGGAGCTTTCCGAGCGCGCGTTTCAGGTCAGCGAGGAGCTGAACCTGCCGGACGGCAGGCCGCAGATCGCACGGCTGGTCAGCTGTTTGCTCACGCCGGTCGTGCAGGAGCAGGGGCTGGTCGGGAGCAAGGCCGTCCTGAAGGGAACCGCAAATCTGCAAATTACTTATCTGGACAATGAAAACGCCCTGCGGACGCTGAGTTTTTCCGTGCCGTTTTCGCAGTACTGCCAGATGGAGGGCGACTACGATCAGGACGAAACGCTCGAATCGGTGCTGCTCGTGACCGGCGTGCAGCTGGAGCCGGTCGCGTCGGAGCAGTCGCAGAAGCTGCTGTTCGGCGCGGGGCTGCTGGCGCAGTGCATGGTCGTGCAGCCGCAGGCGCTGACGCTCTGTGAGGACGCATATTCGACCAAGGGCGAGTTCCAGCCGCAGTGGGAAACGCAGGAGCACACCATGCGCCTCGACGCGCAGACGCTGCGCGAGCCTGTCCGCGCCTCGTTCCCGGTGCAGGCCGCCGCCGTGCTCGACTGCCGGGTCTACCCGGACGCACAGGCGCTTGAGCGGACAGACGACGGCGTTACCGTCCATGTGCCGCTGCGCGCGGACCTCGTCTATACCGACCCGGACGGCGCGGTGCAGGCCGAGACGTTCCGCACGGAGGTCAGCTGCCATACGGCGCTGAGCGAAAACGGCCTCTGCGAGGCCGTGTGTACGATCCAGCCGGAGGGCTACGCCTCGGCGGGCAGCGGCGCGGTCGAGCTGCGCTATGACGCGGTCTTTCAGGTACAGACGTTTTCCCGGCAGACGCTGCAGAATCTGTCCGGCGGGACGCTCGACCTGACGAAGCAGCAGAACACGCAGCGGCCGTCAGTCGTCATCCGGCGCATGAGCGAAAACGCCGCGCTCTGGGACCTTGCGCGGCAGTACCGGACGACGGCGCAGTCGATCCAGCAGGCCAATCATCTGACGCAGCCGGAGGCGGACGCCGGACGGCTGCTGCTGATCCCCATGTGAGACGGGAGGCGGGAATATGGAACAACGTTCGATCTACGCGCAGATCGCGGACCGCACGGACGGCACGGTCTATATCGGCGTCGTCGGCCCTGTGCGGACGGGAAAATCCACCTTTATCAAGCGCTTCATGGAGCAGCTCGTGCTGCCGAACATCGAAAACGTCTATGAGCGCGAACGCGCCACCGACGAGCTGCCGCAGTCCGGCTCGGGCCGGACGATCATGACGGCGGAGCCGAAATTCGTCCCGAACGAGGCCGCCCGCATCAGCCCGGACGGAAAAACGACATTGCAGGTGCGGCTGATCGACTCTGTGGGCTACATGATCCCCGGCGCGGTCGGCGACACGGAGGACGGCAAGCCCCGCATGGTCACGACGCCCTGGGCCTCCGAGGAGCTTCCCATGGCACAGGCGGCGGAGCTTGGCACCAAAAAGGTCATGGAGGACCACAGCTCCATCGGCGTGGTCGTCACGACGGACGGAACGGTCACGGATATCCCGCGCGAGGATTACCGCGAGGCGGAAGCCCGCGCCATTGCGGATATGCAGAAGACGGGCAAGCCGTTCGTGGTCGTCGTCAATACGCAGGACGCGAAAAAGGGACAGGCGGACGCGATCAGCGCCCGTATCCGGGCCGAATACGGCGTGCAGGCGCTGACGATGGACTGCGCGGTGATGCAGACGCAGGATATTGCGCGGCTGCTCGAAGCGGTCATGTACGCATTCCCGGTCGAGGAGCTGCGGTTCTTCCTGCCGAGCTGGGTGCGGGCGCTGCCGGACGATCACCCGGTCAAAGCCGCCCTGTATGACGCAATGCTTGACCGCGCCTCAAGGCTCACAAGCCTCAGCGAGGCGGAAAGCGTCATGGGGTCGCTGCGGGAGCTAGATCCGGTCGACGCGTTCCGCGTGCGGGAGGTCGATCTCGGAACCGGCACGGTCACCTGCGAGCTGCATCTGCCGGAGACGCTGTTCTACGAAGAACTGTCCAAGCAGGCGGGCGTGGAGATCGCGGACGACGAGGCGCTTATGCAGATGCTGCGGGAGCTTTCGCAGACGAAAAAGCTCTACGAAAAGGTACAGACCGCGCTCGAACAGGTCAAGGCGACCGGTTATGGCATCGTCATGCCGGACGCAGAGGAATTGAAGCTCGAAAAGCCGGAAATCGTGAAGAAAAACGGCAATTACGCCGTCAAGCTGCGCGCCAGCGCGCCGTCCATCCACATGATGCGCGCGCAGATCGAGACGGAGATCAGCCCCATGGTCGGCGGCGAACAGGAATCACAGCAGCTCATCGACTATCTGCTCGGCGAATATGAAGAGGACACCGATAAGCTCTGGCAGAGCAACATCTTCGGCAAATCGCTCTATGAGCTTGTCTCCGAGGGCGTCACGGCCAAGATCATGCGTATGCCGGACGACGCGCGGCAGAAGCTCACAAAGACCCTTGGCCGCATGATCAACGAAAACACCGGCGGGATGATCTGCATCCTGCTGTGAATACCCGCAGCGCCCCCTGTCATGCTGTGACATGACAGGGGGCGCTGGTGCGTGCTGATATTGTCTGTGCGTCCGGCGCGGTTACGCCAGCTTGTATTTTTCCTCAAACGTATTGTACTGCATCAAAAATTCGTTGCTGCCGGATTTGACGTCGCCGAGGTACTTGTGCAGATCGATACGCTCGTTCTTCATGTCGAGCAGACAGCCTGCGATGTTCGAGCAGTGGTCGGCCACGCGTTCCAGATTTGTCAGCAGATCGGACAGTACGAAGCCTGCGGCCAGCGAGCATTCGCCGCGCTGGAGACGGGCGATGTGATTCGTACGCAGCTTGTCCTTCAGCTTGTCGATGACCTGCTCCAGCGGCTCGACCTGCCGCGCAAGCGTCAGATCGTCCTGCAAGAACGCCCGGCTTGTGAGATCAACGATCTCGCTCACGGCGTTCAGCATCGTCTGAAGTTCTTTTTTTGCAGAGTCCGTGAACGAAACGCCCTTTTCCTTCAGCTCCTCCGCCGATTCGATAATATTGACGGCGTGGTCTGCAATGCGCTCAAAATCGCCGATCAGATGCAGCAGCTTGGACGATTCCACGCTGTCCTGCTCGCTCATCGGCTGCGTGGCCAGATGTACGAGGAAGGTTCCCAGCGTGTCCTCATAGCGGTCGGTATCGTCCTCCCGCTGCCGGACAGAGGCGGCCAGCTCCGGCGTAAAGCCGAGCACGGCCTGTAAGCTCTCATGCAGCGCAAGCTCGGAGTCCGCAGCCATGCGCTTGGCCAGCTCCTCGCTCTTGACGAGCGCAATGGCGGGCGTTGCAAACAGGCGCTCGTCCAGAACAGTTGCGGTGTCGGTGCTGCGGCCATCCGGGATGATCCGGTACGACAGCTTTTCCAGCAGTCCGCAGCACGGCAGCAGCATCAGCGTGCAGGCCAGATTGAAGATCGAGTGAATGAGTGCGATATGGAACGTATCGATAGCGGTCGAGACGAACGCAAAGCGGAAAATCGCGTTTGCAGCCTCAAACAGCGCCAGCCAGACGACTGTGCCGATGATATTGAAGCTCAGATGCACGACGGCTGCGCGCCGCGCGTTCTTGTTCGTACCGACGGAGGACAGCATGGCCGTCACGCACGTGCCGATGTTCTGTCCCATGATAATGGGGATCGCCGCGCCGTAGCTGACAGCCCCGGTCGAGGACAGCGCCTGCAGAATACCGACCGACGCGGACGAGGACTGCACAATGCCCGTCAGAATCGCGCCAGCCAGAACGCCCAGAATGGGATTCGAGAACAACAGGAAGAATTTCGTGAAGTTCGGGTCGTTCCGCAGCCCGGAGACGGAGCCGGACAGCGATTCCATGCCGAACATCAGCGTCGCGAAGCCAAGAAGGATCAGGCCCGTGTCCTTTTTCTTGCCCTTTGCGGTCAGATACAGCACAATGCCGATCACAGCCAGAATCGGCGTAAAAGACGACGGCTTCAACAGCTGCACGAACAGGCTGTCCCCGCTGATGCCGGACAGCGACAGCAGCCACGCTGTCACAGTCGTGCCGATGTTCGCGCCCATAATGACAGGAATGGACTGTTTCAGGCTCAGAAGTCCGGAGTTGACAAAGCCCACGACCATGACCGTCGTAGCCGAGGACGACTGAATGACCGCCGTAACGGCAAGCCCCGTCAGAAGCCCGGAAAAGTTCCCGTTCGTCAGCTTCGCCAGAATGGCCTTCAAGGACCCGCCCGCGCGCTTTTCCAGCGCCGTGCCCATCACACTCATGCCGAACAGGAACAAACTCAGCGAGCCGAGCAATGTTAAAAAGTTAAAAATCGTCATATCCGCACAGACCTCTTTCCAAATTCGTTTTATCTGATATAAATATAGAAAGAGAATGTCAAATGCGCGTCCAGAATTACGTTAAATCTTCGTGATATTTCGCTGAGAACCTTAAATCCAAATCAATTCCCGGTTAAACCGCCGCCTTTGCTCCGGTTGATTTTCCCAACCTGGCACGATATAATAAAATAACAAACAAAAAACGGGGGCCTTGAAATGAAAAAACACATCACACGGCTGCTCTTTGCGGCGCTTCTGCTGCTTGCACTGTGCATCGGCGCGTCGGCGGCGGGGACGAGCGGGAAGTGCGGCCCGTCTGCCTACTGGTCATTTGACAGCAGCACCGGCACGCTGACCATCTCCGGCAGCGGTGTGATGAACGATTATGTATTCGAGTGGGGCGAATCCGACCCCCGCCCGTGGAGCGCGTATCTGAGTGAGATCAAAACCGTTGTGATCGGGGATTCGATCACGAAGATCGGGAAAGAGGCATTCAACAGTTCAAGCTGTACCACGATCAAAATAGGAAAAAATGTGCAGGGGATCGATGATTGTGCGTTTTATTACTGCAGAAACCTGACCGGCGACCTTCTGATTCCGGACAGTGTGACAACAATCGGTGATATGGCTTTTAACAACTGTGTGATATCAGATGGCACGCTGAAGCTTGGAAAGGGCCTGCGGACAATCGGTGAATATGCGTTTGCATATTGCTCCTTCTCCGGCGGTCTGACCATCCCGGAGGGCGTCACAGAGATCGCGGAGGGCGCGTTTTGCTCCAGCAGCAAATACAGCGGTTCGCCCGCGCACGGCAAGATCACCGGCACCCTGACGCTGCCGTCGACGCTGAAAACGATCGGCGCATATGCGTTCGCGTATGAGGGCTTTTCCGGAGAGCTTCTGATCCCGGACGGTGTGACGTGCATTGGCGCGAACGCCTTTGCCGAATGCGACGGCTTTGGCGGGACGCTATCCTTGCCGGACAGCGTCAAAACGGTGGGGGAATGGGCGTTTTATCAGTGCGAGGGCTTTACCGGCCTGAAGCTTCCTGCCGGACTGACCAAAATTGAAAAGCTGTCGTTTGCATTTATGGCTGGCTTGAAAACAGAGGTCGCGATTCCGGAGGGCGTGACGGAGATCGGCGAAGGCGCGTTCGAGTGTTCTTATATGCCGTCCGTCCGCTTGCCGTCCACGCTGAAGAAAATCGAAAAACAGGCGTTCATGCATGCGCATAACCTGACAAAAATTACGCTGCCGGATGGACTGGAAACGATTGGAGACGAAGCGTTTGACGGCTGCCGTTTTAAAAAGGCAATCGTCCTTCCCGCCAGCATCAAATCGATTGGAAAAAAGGCGTTCTATGGATATTCCTATTATGGAAGCGGTACGCTCGGCGCGTATTTCCTCGGCGCAGCGCCCCAGATTGTCGGGACGCTGAACGCCAACTGCTCGTTCCCGTCGGATTGGACGCTCTTTTACCTGCCCGGCACGTCCGGCTGGACGGGCGATACCTATGCTGGCTACAAGATCGCCCCGTGGGACGGCGAAACGCGCTGGGACAACCTGCTTACGAGAGAGTTTGGATACGGTTGGGATAACAAGGGGAACGAGATCGAAACGTCATGGAGCGTCAACACGGACACCGGAAAGATCACCCTGACCGACGATCTGAACGAAGGCTGCGCCGTCGCAGTCTCCTATGACGCGGAGGGCCGCGTTACGGGCATCGGCGTCCTGCGCACCAAAAAGGATTTCGTGATACTCAATTTGCAGGACACCTGCCGCCTGTTCCTCCTGAACGCATCCTCCGCCCCGCGCCTGAACACGCCAATCACCATCAATGACTACCTCCAGACCTGAGACGCCCCCAAAGCCTGCCCTTGTCGTGCCCCGCACGATAAGGGCAGGCGGCATTTGCGTCAGCCCGCCCCGTCTCCCGGAAATTCTGAAGAAACATTTTACAAAATCCCCGGAAATAAAGCAGCCAGCATCTTGCAATTGCGGCACAGTTCGTATATAATTATTCTACAAATACTAGGGGTAGTGTAGACTTTTGCAGCACCCTGTTACAATTTCACCCCGATTGTACGTCCGACCGAGATGAGGAGGAATGCGAAGAATGAAACGCGACCGAATATTGGCCATAGGCATCGCACTGCTGCTGGCGGTGCAGCTGCTGACACCGCTTGCCTGCGCCGCAGGCACGACGCTCAAGCTCACAGCCCCGGACAAGCTGCCGGACGTCGGCCAGACCTTTACCGTCACGGCGGAGCTGACCGGCAACACAGGTCTTGCCGCCGTGCAGCTCAGTCTGGGCTACGACGATTCCGTTGTCGAATGCACGGGCATTGAAAACGGCGCGCTCGTTGCCGGTATGCTCGCCGCGAGCAACCCGTACGCAACGCGCGGCGGCGTCGGCGCGATCCTCGCAGCGGCGACCACCACCGCCGTCAAGACCGATGGCAGCCTCGCCGTGTTTACCTTCCGCGTCAAGGCGGCGGGCGACGCGAAGCTGACCCTCGCCGATGCGCTCCTTTCTGACATTGACGGCAAGGCGCTCTCGCTTTCCTATTCGCTCCCGGCGCTGATCGCGCAGGGCAGCACCGGCTCTGGTTCCACCGGCGAAAAGCCGGGCACGGACGATAAAAAGTCCGACGACGACAAGAAATCCGAAGACGACAAAACGGCTGAGGACGACAAGAAGTCCGAAGAGGAGCAGCCCGCAGACACCACGCAGGAGGAAGCCAAGTCCGGCTCCTTCCGCGACGTGACCAGCGCGCACTGGGCCTTCGCCTCGGTCGAACGCGCGGCGGAACTGGGCCTTGTCACCGGCTATTCCGACGGCACCTTCCGGCCCGACGCCGCCGTGACCCGCGCACAGTTCGTCCTCATGCTCTGGCGTATGTGCGGCAAGCCCGCTGCGGCCAAGGCGGCCTCGTTTGCAGACGCCAGCGCGGACTGGTATCAGGACGCACTGAGCTGGGCCGTGGAAAACGGCTATGTCAACGGCCTGTCCGACACCCGCTTCGGCCCCGACGCCCCCATCACGCGCCAGCAGGCCATGGCCATCCTCTTCCGCCTGAACGGCGGGCAGAGCGGCACAGAGCTGACGCTGACCGGCATCTATGAGCAGACCTTCGCCGACAGCACGACCATCGCCTCCTGGGCGAAGGACGCGACCTGGTGGGCGGTCTACCATGAGCTTGTTTCCGGCGTCGGCGGCAGCCGCATCGCACCGGAGGCCAACGCGTCCCGCGCGCAGATCGCGGCGATCCTGCTGCGGTATGCAGATAAATTTATGACAATGGAGGAGGCGGCATGAAAAGAAGAATCCTTGCGCTGCTGCTCGCAGTGCTGACGCTGACAATGCTCACCGCTGCTGCATTCGCGGAAGACGCGGAAAAGCAGGGCGCGTATAATCTGACGGGCGGCCTGAAGGTCGTGGGCGTCGAATCGGACGGCGGCTTCTACGCGAACGCCGACACGTTCGAGCTGGACTGCACCGGCCTGACCGGCCAATATTCCCTCGTCCTGCTCCTCGCGGGCAGCGACCCCGTCCCCACAGAAAGCAACATTCAGTACATCGACCAGCTGAAAGTGGTAAACGGCGCGGCAAAATTCACGCTGAAACCCAAGCAGCTGAAGGAAGGCACCTATTACATCTACGTCAGCACGACTTACGAGAAACTCAAGGTAGTTGCGTCGTTTAAGTACGGCAAAAATCCGGGATATATGCTGGGTGATGTGACTGGCGAAGGCACCATCAATGTCAGCGACGCCCTTCTCGCGCTGAAAATCGCAGTAGGGTCGATTGAATCGCCGACAGAAATTGAGAAAATAACTGCGGATGTTAATTCGGATGGCGCCGTTAATGTAAGTGATGCGTTGCTGATTCTAAAATACGCAGTTGGTTCTATTTCATCTTTTTGATTGACTAAAAGGGAGACAACAGAAATGAAAAGAGTAATTTCGCTTGTATTAGCGATTTTGATGCTGGTCACAGTGACCGCAGTTCCGGTTTCTGCGGCAGAGAAGGAAGCGTCGATCTCGCTCAGCGTCGTTCCAGTAACGATAGAGAACAAGACCATGACAGAAATCACTGGCGAGGGACATGAGTATACAGCGGATAGCTATTTCCTTGTGAAAGTGAATCTGGAGAATGGCGCAGCTGAACGGTATATTCAGGGCGTTCAGTTGAGTGTAAATTATGATCCCGACGCTGTTGTACCGTATAGGTTCAATTCAAGTTCGGGGAGAGTTGGCTACGGTATTGCTCCGGCTGGATTTTCTGGAAGCGTTGAATCTGCAATAACGTCTGAGGGTACTGTTCAGATTGGCTTGATGACATCTGGCTGGATATACGTCGATGCAAATGCAACGGCGCACATTGCAAGTTTTTTGTTTCAAGTCAAGTCCACAGCTGAAACAGGCAGCTATGAATTCGCAATAAATACAGAGGCGGAGACCATTATTGAAGCATTGGTCGACCCGGATGGAACTAGAACAGCTTATATTGATTGCGACTATTCAGAAGCAAAATATGACCTCGCGATTAAGGGCGCAACTCCCACCCTCGCTTCCGTCTCTATCGACGAGACTGAGGCTGAGTATGCCAGCGGCAAAGAACTCACGCTGAGTGCAAAATCCGCATCTGACAAGGATCTCACCGACTTTGTTACCTTTACGATTAAGGATTACACCGGCGACGGCCTTGCAATCGATGGCAACAAGCTGACTGTCTCTGCCGAGAATCCCGCAAACGTCGGTATATACACCGTTGTAGCTACCCCGGATGGCACTAACTGCAAACTCGCAGAGGGCGCATCTGCCCCCGAAGCAACCTTCACCATCATCCCGAAGAAAATCACCAATCCCAAGGTGGCGATCACCGGCTTTGCCAAGGGAAATGATATCCACTGGGATTTGAAGATTGAGCCGAAGGACACAGCTGGCTTGATTAGCAATGGCGTCAATTGCTACGAAGGTCCGGAAGTCACGGATAAGCCCACCAATAGCGGTAAGTTTAAGCCTGATACGACCTACACCTTTGCAATCACGCTGGATGCAATGGAAAACTACGAACTCGGTGAAGGCACTCTGACTTATACGATCAACGGCGGCGAAGAAACGACAACGCCGATCGTAGAGAAGAACGATTTCGGAACTCCGTATTATCAGGCAGTCGTGACCGCCACGACTGCGGGCCTGGATTCCCCGACACTCGCACTGGACAAGCTTAACGCCGCCTACGGCGATCTGCTGTCCTCGCTCATTCCGAACGGCACAGCAACCTTTAACGGCCAGACTGTCGCGGGCACGTTCGCATGGGCAGATAAGTACGATGAAAACACCACTGTCGGCGATGCTGGCGAACGTACATTTGATGTAGTCTTCACGCCCACCGACAAGGAAGTCTACGCCACTGTCACCGGCACTGTCACCGTGACTGTTGCACAGAAGGAAATCGAGTTCAAGACGTCTGATTACGAGTGGAAGTCGATCAACCCGGATGACACGTACACAGTCGATAGCTATGGCAGAATGTGCTTCCAGTACGATGGTAACGAGCACGGCATCGAGCCGAACTGCAAGAACGACGACATCCGCGATCTTGTAGAGTTCGAATATGTGGCCCAGTTCACGACCAATAAGAGCACCAATGTCATTGGTTCTACGGTAAAGGCGCAGGTTCTGTTAAAGAACAACAATTACAAGTTCGATAAAACGAGCACGGTAATCAAAGACGGCGACTGGAAGGTAGTTCCCATCGTCATTGACTATGCTGGTGAATACACGCATTCTGTGGACGTCTGCTACACAACGTCCAGTGTGGATATTCCGCTCAGCGCGTTCGGCCTGCCTGAGAACGTCCTCAATGATACGAACAACAAGTACTGGATGAGAACCGACGCTGTTGTCGGAGGTGATGTCGAAGTTCTTCCCATGACGCCGACGTCCTTTGACGAGGCAACTCGTACATTGACGCTGAACCTCAAGAGCGGCCTGACGAAGGATGATGCTGGCAAGACCGCGACCGTCACGCTCGGCCTGAAGGTCAACAACTACGAAACGACCAACCCCGGCGTAGAGGGTATTGCAAACAAAGAGGAAAAGCTCTTCATCCTGAAGCTGACCGTCAACATCATCGAAAAAGAAGACGCCGGTCTGGAAGTCTTCGGAATCCCCAAAACGATGGTCTATGGCGATACAGTGAGAGCAGGATCTCCGGACGGCTACTATTATACGGTCAAAAAAGAGGGCAAAAATGCTACATTCTCCGCAATGATAAGCGATACTGCGGTCGTTGCCTTTGACGATGACGAAGGCCTTGCGGCAAAGGGCGTTGGTACTGCTACGATCACCTGCACATATGAATCCGACACCACCTTCGCTACAAAGACATTCACGATCAATGTTACCCCCAAGGGCCTGACCGCCAACGTTTCGCACGACCCCATCACTTACGGCGATGAGGCTCCGGCCGACGGTTACACCGTCACCTTTAGCGGTCTTCTGACCGGCGATGAAATCACGGATACCGATTACACCGTTGGCACGGAATATAAACAGGGCAACCCTGCCGGAAAGTATAAGTTCACCGTCGCTCTGGACACCAATAAGGTCAAGAATTACACGATCAATACCGTCAATGGCGAACTTGTTGTCAACAAGAAAGAGCTGACGGACGACGCTGTGACGGTCACAGTTCTGGGCGAAACCCCGGTCTATGACGGCATCGAAAAGAAACCGTCCGTCGAAGTGAAATACGGCGAGACCACTCTGGCCGCTGCTGACTACACGGTTTCCTATTCGAACAACGTCAACGCTGGCGTGAACACCGCAAGCGTCACTGTCACCAGCAACGACAATAGCAGCTATAAGTTCACCGCCACGAAGAACTTCACCATCGCGCAGGCTCCGATTTCCGGCGCTGTGATCACGGACATTGCCGACGTGACCTACGACACCAAGGCCCATACCCCCGAAGTGACTGTCACGTTTAACGGCAGCACGCTCAAGGCTGGCAAGGATTACGACGTTGCGTACACCAACAACATCAACGCCGGTACCGCCACCGTTACCGTCACCGGCAAGGGCAACTTCACCGGCACGGCCAGCAAGGACTTCGCCATCGCGCAGGCCTACCTGAGCGTGGAAAATCAGACCGTCACGCACTTCCGCACCGAGACGGATGCAAAGTCCTACGCGGTTCCGGCCGATATGTTCCTCGCTGACGAGAAAGAAACCGGCTTTACCATCACGGTCACCGATTACGCCGGCGACGAGATCTTCACGACTGCCCCGGCTGTCAATGGCACCAATGTCAACTATCAGCTGAACGGCACAGTGGGTACGGCGTTCGTTGAAGTCAAGGTCAAGCCTGATTCGTCGAACTATGCAAATGCATCCTTTACGCTGACCTTCGTGGTCAATGACAAAGAGAACGTCTCCGGCAGCATCTCCTTCCCGGATGGCTCCGCTGTCTACACCGGTACTGGCATCAAGTACGAGAATGCGACCATTTCCGGCTATTCCGGCACGCTGCGCTACGGCTACACGCCCAACGCCTCGACCGGCGCTTCGCTTGACGCCTCCGGCCTCCCGCTGACCGTCGGCACCTACACCGTCGCCGTGACCTTCAACAGTGACGCCAGCTTCGGCTACAAGACCGCGACCTTCACCATCACCAAGGCGACCCCGACCGGCACGCCCGGCTACACAAAGCTCGAAACGAGCGGCAAGACCCTTGCCGACGCCAAGCTCACCGTCGGCACCATCCGCCCGGCCGGCACCATCGCATGGAACCTGCCCCTCACGACCGTTCTTGAGGACGGCAAGGCATACGCGTGGACCTTCACCCCGGCTGATACGCACAACTACACCATCCTCACCGGCACGCTCATCCCCTATGTCGACGACGGCATGGATTACATCCCCGGCGTGATCGGCGGCAATACGGGCAGCTTCAACTTCCATGACGTGAGCCGCCTTGACTACTTCTACGACGCTGTCAAGTGGGCCGCAGAAAACGGCATCGCCTCCGGCACGGGCCGCTACACCTTCTCGCCCAACGCCGTCTGCACCCGCGCACAGACCGTCACCTTCCTCTGGCGCGCAGCCGGTTCCCCGCTGCCCAGATATCGCGTCTGCCCGTTCACGGACGTGCAGCCCAGCGATTATTACTACAACGCAGTCCTCTGGGCTGTTGAGCAGGGCATCACCACCGGCCTCAATGCCACCACCTTCGGGCCTGACGTAACGGTCACCCGCGGCCAGGTCGCAACGTTCCTCTACCGCGCCGCCTCCGCCGCCAAGCCCAACACGTTCAGCCCCTTCACGGATGTCAAGACCACGGCGTACAACTACAACGCCATCCTCTGGGCCTATGACAACCGCATCACCACCGGCACCAGCGATACGACCTTCAGCCCGGACGCCTACTGCACCCGCGCCCAGATCGTGACCTTCCTGTACAGATACTATCAGGGCCGCTGAACAAATTTAAACGGGGCTGCAGCGAGAAATCGCTGCAGCCCCGTCAGCTTTTCAAAGCCCCCCGCGTTCTGAACACTTCTGCGTATGGATCAGGAGTAAAACAGGCACGCATTTGCCGAATAGCATATGACGGCGGCCCGCAGGTTTTCCTGCGGGCCGCCGTCAACACAAATGAAAAGAGGAATCACGAAATATGCTTTATAATTGTATCCAGCCGCCGCTTCTGCGTCTCCATATGAGCCGGAAGGACATTGCCGAACCGTTTGTTTGAGCGCATTATACGCGCGCCGCAGGCAAATGTCAAGCGCTGCATGGGAAAAAGCAATATTAGAATTTCTGAAGGCAGCGTTCAGCAATATGAATAAATCAAACGGGCGAAAATTGTTGACATTAACGATATACATCACTAAAATAAATAGAAATTCTTTTTATAAAGACATATGTATATGATACGAGGACATATTGGGAGGCGTTCGCATTCCCGGAGAATATGCAGCGTGAAGCGGCACAGGCTTTACAGCGGAAGAGGGGACAGGAAAGCATGGAACAGGTACATCAGCAGCGATTCACCGAACAGGAAAGCCAGCATGATGCCTGCGGGATCGGCGCCGTTGTCAATATCAGCGGACAGAGAACGCATCGGGCAGTAGATGACGCGCTGAAGATCGTCGAAAAGCTTGAACACCGCACCGGCAAGGACGCCGATGGCACTACCGGCGATGGCGTCGGCATTATGACGCAGCTTCCGTATGCCTTTTTTGAAAAAACAGCGCGGCAGGCGGGAAAACCGCTTCCGGAAGCGGGCGATTATGGCGTCGCCATGATCTTTTTTCCGCAGGATCCGCTCAAACGTATGCGCAGCCGAAAGCTGCTGGAGATGATCCTGTCGCGCGAAGGGCTGGGGCTGCTGTTCTGGCGGGATGTGCCGGTCTGTCCGGAGATTCTGAGCGAAAAAGCGCGGAGCAGTATGCCTGCGATCGCGCAGTGCTTTATCCGCCGCCCGGAAAAGACCGCGCGCGGCCTGGATTTTGACCGAAAACTGTATCTGGCCCGGCGCGAGTACGAGCATTCCGTCTCCGGCACCTACGTCGTATCGATGTCCAGCCGGACGATCGTATACAAGGGGCTGTTTCTGGTATGGCAGCTGCGGAAATTCTATCCGGATCTGCAGGACGCGGATTTTGCCTCTGCACTTGCGCTCGTGCATTCCCGCTTCTCCACCAACACCACGCCCTCGTGGAAGCGGGCGCATCCCAACCGCATCATTCTTCACAACGGCGAGATCAACACCATCCGCGGCAACATCAACCGAATGCTTGCCCGCGAGGAGACGATGGCCTCTCCGGTTCTGGGCGAGGAGATCGCCAGAGTCTATCCTGTCGTGGAGACGGACGGCTCTGATTCGTCCATGCTGGACAACACACTGGAATTTCTCATGTACAGCGGCATCGAGCTGCCAAAGGCCGTGATGCTGTGCATCCCGGAGCCGTGGGGACGGGATAAGAATATGTCCCGGGAAAAGCGCGATATGTTCCACTATTACGCCTCCATGATGGAGCCGTGGGACGGCCCGGCAGCCATCCTCTTCTCCGACGGCGAGCAGGTCGGCGCTGTGCTTGACCGCAACGGCCTGCGCCCGGCACGCTATCTGGTCACAAACGACGGCTATCTGATTCTGGCCTCAGAGGTCGGTGCGCTGCCGATCCCGCCGGAGCGGATCGTCCGCAAATCCCGCCTGCAGCCGGGGAAAATGCTTCTGGTCGATACCCGGACCGGCACCGTTCTGGAAGACCGGGAACTCAAGCACCGTTACGCAGCGGAGCATCCCTACGGCGAGTGGCTCGATCAGGAACTGCTGCAGCTGGCGGATATTCCGATTCCAAACCGGAAGGTTCCGGAATACACGGCGCTGGAGCGCAGCCGCCTGTATAAGATCTTCGGCTATACCTATGACGAGATCCACTCAGCCATATTGCCCATGGCGAAAAACGGCACGGAACCGACCGCCTCCATGGGGGCGGATATCCCGCTGGCCGTCCTGTCAGAAAAGCATCAGCCGCTGTTCTATTACTTCAAGCAGATGTTTGCGCAGGTCACGAACCCGCCGATCGACGCGCTGCGCGAGGCCATCGTTACTGACACGACCGTCTACGCAGGTTCCGACGGCAATCTTCTTTCCGACTGCGCGGAAAACTGCCGCGTCCTGCAGATCAACAATCCCGTTCTGACCAGCCGGGATCTCATGAAGATCGAAGGACTTCATATGCCGGGACTCCAGGCGAAGAAGGTCTCGCTGCTGTATTATAAGAATGCCTCGCTTGCGCTTGCGCTCGATCGGCTGTTTGTCGCCTGTGATAAGGCGTATTACGCCGGGGCAAATATTCTCATTCTCTCTGACCGCGGTGTGGATGAGAACCACATCGCCATCCCGTCTTTGCTGGCAGTGTCCGCCGTGCAGCAGTATCTTGTCCGCACGAAAAAGCGCACGGCGATCTCCCTGATCCTTGAGAGCGCCGAGCCGCGCGACGTGCACCATTTCGCTACGCTCTTCGGTTACGGCGCAAGCGCGGTCAATCCCTATCTCGCACAGGACTGCATCGGGGAGCTCGTCGCCGAAGGGGCGCTCAACAAGGACTACTATGCCGCGGTCGATGCCTATGATCAGGCCATTCTGGACGGCGTGATGCGGATCGCATCCAAAATGGGTATTTCCAGTATGCAGTCGTATGAGGGCGCACAGATTTTTGAGGCCGTCGGCATCTGCAGGGATGTCGTGGACCGGTATTTCACAAACACGGTCAGCCGCGTCGGCGGCGTCGGCCTGCAGGAGATGAACGACGCTGTTGTCTGGCGGCATGACCGGGCGTTTGACCCGATGGATCTGACCGTCGATCTGACTGTCGATTCCTCCGGCTTCCACAAGCTCCGCTCCGGCGGCGATATGGAAGATCATATGTATAATCCGATGACCATCCTGACGCTGCAGAAGGCCGTCCGCACCGGTGATTTTGCGTGCTTCCGCAGGTACTCCGCCATGGTCGACGATGAATTGCTGCCGCATACGCTGCGCGGTCTGCTCGGGTTCCGGTTTGACGAGACAAAGGCAATTCCGCTGGGCGAGGTCGAGCCAGCCTCCAGCATCGTCAAACGCTTCAAAACCGGTGCCATGTCCTACGGCTCCATCTCCGAAGAAGCGCACCGCTGCCTTGCCATTGCGATGAACCGCCTGGGCGGAAAGTCCAACTCCGGCGAGGGCGGGGAGGAACCCGCGAGACTCGGTACGGAGGAAAACTCCGCCATCAAGCAGGTCGCTTCAGGCCGGTTCGGCGTTACAAGCGAGTATCTTGTAAGTGCAAGCGAGATCCAGATCAAGCTGGCGCAGGGCGCCAAGCCCGGCGAGGGCGGCCATCTGCCCGGCAGCAAGGTCTGGCCGTGGATCGCGCGCACGCGGCATTCCACGCCCGGTGTGGCGCTCATCTCACCGCCGCCGCACCATGATATCTACTCGATCGAGGATCTGGCACAGCTGATCTACGATCTGAAATGCGCCAACGAAAACGCTGATATTTCCGTCAAGCTCGTCTCCGAGGCGGGCGTTGGTACCATTGCCGCAGGCGTTGCCAAGGCAGGCGCGCAGACGGTGCTCATTTCCGGCTATGACGGCGGAACCGGCGCGGCCCCGCGCAGTTCCATTTACAATGCCGGCCTTCCGTGGGAGCTTGGTCTGGCCGAAGCGCACCAGAGCCTCATTGCCAACGGTCTGCGCGGCCGTGTGCGCCTCGAAACAGACGGCAAGCTTATGACCGGCCGCGATGTGGCAATCGCCTGTATGCTCGGCGCGGAGGAGTTCGGATTTGCAACCGCGCCGCTGGTGTGCCTCGGCTGCGTCATGATGCGCGTGTGCAATCTTGATACCTGCCCGATGGGCATCGCGACCCAGAGGCCGGAGCTGCGGAAAAACTTCTGCGGCAAGCCGGAGTATGTCATGCACTTTATGGAGTTTGTCGCACAGGAGCTGCGCATGATCATGGCGAAGCTCGGCGTGCACACGGTCGACGAGCTGGTCGGTCATACGGAGTATCTGCACATCCTGCCGCATCAGATCACGCAGCGCGCCGCGATGGTAGACGTCTCCGGCATTCTGGCCCGATGCGGCGAGGAAAACTGCCATTATGATCCGGTACAGCGGTTCGATTTCAAGCTGGATACGACGCTGGATAAGCAGGTGCTTTTGCCGCTGCTTCCGAAAAAGGGAAAACCGGCTGTCCCAAAGCGCTGCACTGTTGATATTTCCTGTTCTGATCGTGCATTCGGCACGCTCTTCGGCGCGGAGATCACGCGCCGCTGGGGCAGCACGCTGGAGGATGATACTTATCAGATCCACTGCCGCGGCGGAGCCGGGCAGTCATTCGGCGCGTTTTTGCCGAAGGGCGTAACGCTTTCGCTCGAGGGCGACAGCAACGACTACTTCGGCAAGGGCCTTTCCGGCGGCAGACTGGTCGTTTTTGCGGATCGGGCCAGCACGTTTGAGCCTGCTGAGAACGTCATCATCGGCAATGTCGCGCTCTACGGCGCAACGAGCGGCAGCGCCTTTATTTCCGGTATTGCGGGCGAACGCTTCTGCGTGCGCAATTCCGGCGCGACCGCCGTTGTGGAGGGCGTCGGCGACCACGGCTGTGAATATATGACGGGCGGCACGGTCGTCGTTCTGGGGCCTACCGGTCGGAACTTTGCCGCCGGGATGTCGGGCGGCGTTGCCTATGTGCTGGACCCGGAGCATAAGTTTTATCTGCGCGTCAACAAGGAGCTTGTCTCCGTCGAGGCCGTTGCGCAGAAGCAGGACATTTCCCGTCTCCGGGAGCTTCTGCAGCGTCATGTGGCGCTCACAGGCTCAAAAAAAGGCCGCGCCATTCTCGAACACTTCAACGAGCGGCTTGCGGATTTCAAAAAGATCATTCCGTATGACTACAGCCATATGCTGCAGCTGATCGGCCGGTATGAGGCAGCCGGTATGACGCGGGATGAGGCAGAACTTGAAGCGTTTTTGAAGCGGGAGGAATAAAGTCATGGGAAAACCGACTGGATTTCTGGATTATACGCGCGTGAACTGTCCGAGCCGCGACGCGGCGGCGTGCACAGGCGACTATGCGCCGGTCAAGCTGCCGCTGTCTGAACGGAACCGCCGCCGGCAGTCCGGCCGCTGCATGGACTGCGGCGTGCCGTTCTGCCAGGCAGGCGCGTCATTTGAGGGCGTGCTGCTCGGCTGCCCGCTGCATAACCTGATCCCGGAGTGGAACGATCTTCTATGGAACGGAAATTATGAGGGTGCGCTGCAGAGGCTGCTGAAGACAAGCCCCTTCCCGGAGTTTACAGGCCGGGTCTGCCCGGCGTTGTGTGAAAGAGCCTGCGTCTGCGGCCAGGTGTCCGAGCCGGTCACGATCCGGGAAAACGAGCTTTCCATCATCGAGTATGGCTTTGAAAACGACCTGATGCAGCCCATGCCGTCCGCTGCGCGTTCGGATAAAAAAATCGCGGTGATCGGCTCCGGCCCGGCCGGACTTTCCGCAGCTTACTATCTCAATCGCCGCGGCCATCATGTGACGGTTTTTGAAAAAGACCCGCTTCCGGGCGGGCTTCTGACCTATGGCATCCCGGAAATGAAGCTGCCGAAGCAGATCGTTGCCCGCCGCATTTCGCTTATGGAGCGCGAGGGCGTCAGCTTCCGGACAAGCTGCCGTGTGGGGCAGCAGATCAGCCCGGAGGAACTGGCCGCACAGTTTGACCTTGTGATCTTCTGCTGCGGCGCGCAGCAGCCGCGGCCGCTGCCGTTTGCCGAAACGGCCGGTGTTTTCTACGCGCTCGATTATCTGCGCGCCTCGGCGCAGTCGCTGCTTGAAAAAACAGAACCCGCCGTAACGGCGTCCGGCAGGCAGGTCGTGCTGGTCGGTGCGGGCGACAGCGCTTCAGACTGCATCTCCGTTGCGCTGCGGCAGGGCTGCCGGTCCATCACGCAGCTGATCCGCAAGCCGCGCACGGAGCAGACAGAAAAACGCGACCATGCGCACGAGGAGGCGGAGGCTGTCTTCGGCGCGGATATCCGGCGCTATGAGACGCAGATCGAACGGCTTGTCTGCGGCGATGACGGCTCTGTAAACGCGGTGATCCTGCAGGGGAGCGGCGAACAGCTGCCCTGCGATCTGCTGCTGCTTGCCTCCGGCTTTTCCGGGTGTGAACCGGCGTCTGTGGATGCGTATGAGGCTGTCCGGAAGACCGGCGTGCCGGCCCTGACAGCAGGCGATATGGCGTCCGGCGTGTCGCTCGTCGTGCTGGCTATTGCCAGCGGCAAACAGGCCGCTGCGCAGGCGGACGCAAGTCTTATGGGCTACACCAATATTCTTTGAACACGATAAATCCATTACCTGCTATATGCTGGGCGAACACGGAAATCAGCAGTTTGCACCCTGGTCCTGCGTGAGCTTCTGCGGAATGCCGCTGGATGTGTGGGCGGAAACAGACGAACGCTTCCGCTTTGACCGCGAAGCCCTGCAAAAAAAGTCCATCGGCGGTGGATGGGTCACATTTTCCGGCAAGCAATGCACCGAATACGGCATCGCGACAACGGCGGCGCGGATGGCGTACATTGTGCTGCACGATGAAAAGGCCATTATGCCGGCCAGCGCCGAGCTTTGCGGTGAGTATGGCGAGACGGGGCTGTTCGCGGGCGTTCCGTGCGTCCTTGGGTCAAACGGCGTGGAGCAGGTGATCGAGCTTCCGCTCAGCGCGGAAGAGCAGGCGCAATTCCACAGCTGCTGCGAGGGCATCCGCCGCAATATGCAGCATCTCAAGGAACTATAAAAAACCGTTCAGACAGGAGGTTATGACGATGAACATCAGCATGACAAAAACAACGCATCCCGGCAAGCTGCCGCCCGCCGACCGGCTCGGCTTCGGCTCCGTATTCACGGACCATATGTTTCTGATGAATTATACAGACCGGGAGGGGTGGCACAACGCGCGCATCGTACCCTTCGGGCCGATCAGCATCTCTCCGGCGGCAAGCGTTCTGCATTACGGCACGGAGGTCTTCGAGGGACTGAAGGCGTACCGCCGCCCGGATGGAGCGGTGCAGCTGTTCAGACCCTGGGAAAACGTCGCACGGCTGAACCGCTCCTGCGACCGGCTGGGCCTGCCGCGCATCGATGAGCGTGACGGCCTGCAGGCGATCCGGGAGCTGGTAAAGATGGATGCCGCGTGGGTCCCGTCTGCACCCGGCACGTCGCTCTATATCCGCCCCTTCCTGTATTCGACAGACCCGACGCTTGCCCTGCATGGCGTGCATGAGGCGACATTTGCAATCATTCTGTCTCCGTCGGGAAGCTATTTCTCAGACGGCCTGAAGCCTGTGCCGATCATGGTCGAGACGGAGGACGTGCGTGCGGTGCGCGGCGGAACGGGCGAGGCCAAGTGCGGCGGCAACTACGCCGCAGCCAACCGCGCGGGCGATAAGGCGCTGGAAAAAGGCTATTCGCAGGTCCTGTGGCTGGACGGCGTGGAGCGTAAATACGTGGAAGAGGGCGGCGGCATGAACGTCATGTTCAAGATCGCCGGAACCGTCGTCACGCCGATGCTGACAGGCTCGATTCTGCCGGGCATTACCAGAAAGTCCTGCATCGAGCTGCTGAAGAGCTGGGGCGTTCCGGTCGAGGAGCGGCTGCTCAGCGTGGACGAGCTGTTCGAGGCTGCCAAAAACGGCACGCTGGAGGAAGCGTGGTGCGTCGGCACCGCAGCCGTCATTTCGCCCATCGGGGAGCTGGCATGGAACGAAGAAACGTTCGAGGTCAACCAGAACCGGATCGGCGCGCTGTCACAGAGACTCTACGACGAGCTGACTGGCATCCAGTGGGGCACCCGGCCAGACCCCTTCGGCTGGACCTGCGTTGTATAACCGCAGACTGCCTTTTAAGAACATGTAGGCCTGTGCCTTCAGGTACACGTGTCACAGCCGAAAAAGAACACCTGCTCCAGATGCGGCTGTGCGCCGCTCTTCGGATCCCGTTCCATACGGATCACATCGCGCATATATGTGCGCCAGCGTGCGCTGACAGGCGCGTCCTTTTGCACGGCAAGCGCTGTTTGCAGATCGTCACATTCGTAATATCCGAAAAGCGTATCGCCTGCCTGCCAGATCGAATAGTTCCGGATCCCGGCGCGGCGGAACATCTCCAGCATCTCCGGCCAGATCTCGTCATGCCGCCTGCGGTATTCTGCCATTTTTCCGGGCAGAACGGCGGCTTTCCAAGCATATCGCTCCATGTTTTCTCCTTTTCTTCGCTATGGGCAGAATATTTTTCCGGTCGGCCACAGGCACGCGCCGCAGGAGCAGACTGCATAATCTCCGTCTGCTTGTCCGGTGCAGAATGAGCAGAAAATATTATGCCGCCTGCCGGAGCAGTTCCGGCAGGCGGTATTTTATCACGCACCAGATACAGGAAAGCGCTGCCGGAAAGATGGGCAATTTCGCAGCGCAGGCAAGGAATACGGGAAAAAGCACCTGCGCGGACTGCTTCAGGGCGGTGCAGCTCCATGCAGAGCGGACTTTCCGGTGACTGTACCCTCCGGCAGCGAAATGCACAAATCTGCAAGGAAGAATTCTGCGCAAATAGATATTGTGCTGCATGGATATTTTCAAAAAAGTCGCTATAATACAAATAAGAACGCTGCTCTCCATTCACCTGCCGAAAACGGAGGGGTATAATCAAACTGCGAATGAAACCTCGCAGAGATTACGAAGCAGGAGGAAAAACAATGAAAAAGAGTGTTTCAAAATGGATCGCATTGCTGCTTTCCGTCATTATGATCGTGATGTGCGCGGCGGGGTGCAGCAAGGCCCAGACGCAGCAGCCCGCGTCGGATCATACCGCCGACGCGCCCGCGCAGGCAGCCGATACGCCGGCGCAGGCAGACGAACCGGAACAGACAGACGCGCCTGAGCAGGCTGAACCGGTCACCATCACGTTCTGGCATACCTACGGCGACAGCGAGGAAGCGCAGTTTCTGAACGTCGTTATGCCGCTTTGGGAATCGCTTCATCCCGAGATCAAGGTCGAGGCTGTCCGTCAGGACAGCAGCCAGTACCACCAGATGATCGTGACCTCCTTCGGCACCGGTATGAGCCCGGACGTGGCCCGTGTGGACATTGCCAATATTGCGGCCTATGCCAAGCAGGGCGGTCTGGCCGCGCTGAGCGATTACCCGGACTTCGCAGAGCTTTCCGCATCGTATCTGGATGCACCGCTTTCGACCAATCTCTATCAGGGCAAATATTACGGCCTGCCGCTGGATACCAACTGCAAGGCGGCCGTTGTCAACACCAACGTTCTCAAGGAGCTGGGGCTTGACGAGATCCCCGCTACCATGGAGGAGTTCATCGAGGCTGCCAAGACCCGCGGCACCTATTCCCTGAACGTTTCCGGCGTCGGCGACTGGGATATGTACCCGTATTTCTGGCTGTTCGGCGGCGTGCTGACCGACAACGGCTTCACCACGGCCAGCGGTTATCTGGACAGCGACGCCAGCATCGCAGCCATGCAGAAGATCGTGGAGCTGCACGACGAGAAGGTCCTTACCATCCGCGATGTGGACGGCTCCGTGGACGCATGGGACGGCATCAACAGCGAATACGCCATGTTCTTTGAAGGCCCGTGGTACTTCGGTTCTTACGAGGACAGCCTCTCCAAGGGCATCACCGCAGCGACCATTCCCACCTATGAAGGCCGCAGCGCGTCCGTGGTCGGCGGCGAGGATATCGCCGTGTTTGCCACCAGCGCGCACCCGGAGGCAGCCTATGAGTTTGCCAAGTTCATGACCTCCAAGGATGTGCAGCTTGCCATGCTCGAGGCCGGTCAGCTGCCGATCCTCAAGTCGCTGGTAAGCAGTGAGGCCGTCCAGAGCAACCCCGTCTGGTCTGTTTATATGCAGCAGATGGAATCGGCCAAGGCGCGCATTCCGTCCCCCAACAACTCCGCGATCCAGGAGATTTGGAGCGAAACGGTGACCAGCATCTTCGTCGATGGTGCGGATGTGGTGCAGGCGCTTCACGATGCGGCGGCTCGGATCGACGAGCAGCTCAGCTAAACCGCGTCTTACAGCAGGCCGCAGGACCCAACGGTTCTGCGGCCTTTTTGAGAAAGGAGGAGGGGTATCCCCATGGTTTCTGCCGAAAAAGCCGGCCTGCGGGCCGGGCGGCCCGGTGCAGTCCGCAAGGGCGTGCGCGGCTGGCTCACGGCACTGCCGTTTATCCTGCCGGGGCTGATCCTGGTGGCGGTGTTCGTGCTCTATCCGCTGCTGTTTACGATCCGTATCGCGCTGTCCGATTATCAGATCGTGCAGGGAAACATCACGTTTATCGGTCTTGAGAATTTCAAAAAGGTTTTGTCCGGCGGCTCCCGGTTCTGGTATGCCTATCGGAACAACTTCCTTTACGCGCTCGTGACCGTCCCGTTTATCCTGCTGGGCGGTATGCTGTTCGCGTATCTGATCAACAATCTCAAACGCGGACAGGGCGTCTTCCGCGTGGGCTTTTATCTGCCGGTCATCACCTCATGGGTCATCGTCAGTCTGGTGTTCCAGTATATGTTCAATAATTCCAACCGCGGGCTGATCAACTACATTCTCGTGGATGTGCTGCATATACTGGACGACTATGTGCCGTGGCTGCTGCGGGAGTGGTCCGGCAATGCGGCTATCTGGCTTATGGGCATCTGGAAAAACGTCGGCTGGTCCATGCTGATCTATCTGGCGGCGCTGCAGAGCATTCCAAAGGAGCGGTATGAGGCAGCGGAGCTGGACGGCGCGGGACTCTGGGCCAGATTCCGGTATATCACCATGCCGAGCCTGCGGCCCACGACCTTCTATGTCATGGTAAACATGATCATCGGTTCATTCAACGTTTTTATTCAGGTCATGATGCTGACCGGCGGCAATCCGAACGGAAAAACATCCACGCTGCAGTATCTGCTGTATGACAAGGCGTTCAATCAGTTCGCCTTCGGCGAGGCTTCCGCCATCGGCATGATCTCCGCCGTGACCATCGTGATCCTGACGGTGATCCTGAACCGGACGCTGAAGCTGAACAGCACAGAACAGGAGGGATAGGATTGAAACACGTCAAAAGCAAAAAAGGGTCAGAGCTTCTGGGCCAGATCCTGCTGTGGGCGCTGCTGATCGGTGCGCTGCTGGTCTTCTCTGTTCCGTTTTTCTTCATGATCAGCAATTCCTTCGAGGAATTCAGCTATGTGCTGCCATATCCGCCCAGACTGCTTCCGACCAGACTGGACTTTTCCGCGTATCAGCATATTCTGGAGCTGGAGATCTTTCCGACGGCGGTCTGGAACAGTGTCGTCAATACCTGTGTAACGGTCGTTCTTTCCGTATTCATCTCCACGCTCTCGGCCTACGGCTTCGCCCGTATCCAATTTCCGGGCCGGGACAAGCTCTTTGGAATTTATCTGTTTACGCTGATGATGCCGGGCTTTCTGAACATCATCCCGCAGTTTCTGATTTTGAAGGGCATTCAGCTTCCGGGCCTGACAAACGGCCTGATCGGGACGCGTGCCGGTCTGATCCTGGTGTATGTGGCGACCAACGTCTGCGGGCATACGTTTTTTCTGCGGAATTTCTTCCGAAGCCTGCCGGATTCTCTGTCTGAATCGGTCATTATCGACGGCGGCGGACACGGCACGATCTTTTTCAAAATCATGCTGCCCCTTTCCAAACCGGCGATCGGGACTATGACGATCTTCGCGTTTCAGGGCTTCTGGGAGGAGTATTTTACCGCCAAGGTGCTCGTCGGCGCGGATGAGAAAATGATGACGCTCCCGCTGCTGCTGCAGCGGCTCAACGGGCAGTACGCCACGCGCTGGGAGTGGGTCTTTGCCGCGTCGATCCTTGCGCTGATCCCGGTCGTCGCGCTGTTTATTCTGTTCCAGCGAAAAATGGTCGTCGGCGGCCTGACACAGGGGGCGGTAAAGGGATGAAGCTGACCTGTGAATTTGACCGCGCGCAGTATCTGACAGGGCAGGAGATACGGCTGTACTTGCCGGAGGGAGCGAACGCGCCGCGCGTATGCGTATACCGGCTGGAAGCACCCATCGACTGCTCCGTGCGCCAAACCGGACGGACGCTGATCCTGCCGCCGCTGCCGGCCGGCAGCTACGGAATCACCGTCGAAGCCGGCTCTGCACAGTGGGAGGGTGCGATCGACGTTGTGGAGGATTCCCGTCAGGTGACACGGTACGCTTTTTTGTCGGATTTTACCTCTGCGGACACTGAAACGCAGGACGTGGACTGGCTCCGGCGGCTGCATTTTAACGCCGTACAGTTTTATGACTGGATGTACCGCCACGACATGCTGCTGCCGCCGCGGGAGCGGTATCTCGATCCCATGGGCAGGGAAACCGACCTTGCCGCGATCCGCGCGAAGATCGCCGCCTGCAAGGCTGCCGGGATCCGGCCCATTGCCTACGGCGCTGTCTATGCCGCTGCAAAGGAGCTGTTTGCAGAGCATCCGGAATGGGCCATGTATACCATGGACGGGCAGGCGATGACCTTCGCCGGGTGGCTCTATTACATGAATATCGCGCCAAGCTGCGGCTGGTCGGAGCATATTCTGGCAGAATTCCGAAAGGCTGTCGCCTTTGGCTTTTCCGGGATCCATATGGACACCTACGGCTTTCCAAAGCAGGTCTGGGATGCGGAGCGGCGCCCGGTCGAGCTGACCGACGCGCTTCCGAAGCTGATCGACCGGGCAGCGGAGGCAGTTCGGAAGGAAGACTCTGCCGCAGGCGTGATCTTCAACGCCGTCAACAACTGGCCGATGGAGGCGGTAGCCGGAACGAAGCAGGACGCAGTCTACATCGAGGTCTGGCCGCCGAACGACCGCTATTACGATCTGTATACGCTGATCCGGGAGGCGCGGCTGTGCTCCGGAAAGCAGGTGGTGCTTGCGGCCTATCTGCATCCGTTCCAGCAGGCGGACACGGACGGCGCGGAACGGGCGTTCCGCCTGTCCTGGGCCGCGATCAGCGCTGCCGGCGGCACACAGCTGGTGCTGGGCGAAAATAAAGCCGCCCTGCAGGACAGCTACTATGCAAACTACGCTTCTCTCCGAGCAGTCTTTTTGCCCGTCGTGCAGCGGTACTGCGATTTTCTGGTGCGCTATGCCGCGCTTTTGTATCTGGATGCCGGCATGGACATCGGACGCACTGCGGCCGGCGGGATCAATGAGGATGTTCAATTTGAAGCAGAGGACTGCGTTTTTTCCACGGACGCGCAGGCGGATACCGTCTGGAGCATGATCCGGGAAAGCGGGAACCGCCTGAACATTCAGCTTGTCAACCTGCGCGGGAACAACGCGCGGTGGAATGAGGCAAAGGCCGCGCCGCAGGCTGCGGAGAATATCCGGATCCAGGTGCGGCTCGACCGGCCGGTCGCCGGTGCGTTTGCCGCTTCGCCGGACGGCGAGAGCCTGTGCGCGGAGCGTCTGCCGCTGACCTACCGGCAGACGCCGCAGGGGCGGATCTATACGGCAGAGCTTGCGCGGCTGGACTATTGGACCGCAGTCTGGTTCACAATGGGGGATGAAGTATGCTGATATCCTACAATGCAGATCTGCTCCCGAAGGTGCGGATGCTGGGACAGATCCGGTATAACGAGCCGTGGATCCATTTTTCCCGCTGCATCAACGAGTGGGTCCTGTATGTGATCCGGGACGGGAATCTGTATTTGCAGGAGGACGGCATTCGGTATCACCTGAGCGCGGGAGATTTCTTCCTGCTGGAGCCGGGCCTGCCGCATGAGGGCTATCAGAAGGCCGCCTGCGACTATTATTACGCGCATTTCACGCATCCCGATATGCACCGGGCTGCAGACGACCGGCAGGCGATGGCGCTGCTGGCGGAAAAACGGCGGAAAAGTCTGGTCGGCTATAATCTGGATGCCTGTGATCCCACGGCTCCGGAGACCTGCCTGCCGAAGCAGTTTCATCTGACCGGCGGAGAATTCAAATCTCAGCTGCATACGGCAGTGGAGTGCTACGACAGCCGGGAGGACGACTATAAGCGCCGGGCGTCCGCTCTGCTTCACAGCTTTCTGCTTCAGACGGCGCACGAGCATCTGCTTGCCAAAAACAGCGCACAGGGACGGAAGATCCGAAAGTCCGACGTGATCGCGGAGCAGCTTCTGCGCTATCTGAATCAGAACTATACTAAACATCTGACCAGCCGGGAGATCGAGGAGCTGTTCGAGGGAAACTTCGATTATCTGAACCGGGTGTTTTCCTCTCTGACCGGCTCGCCGGTGTTTGCCTATCTCAACATTTTGCGGATCAACAACGCAAAGCAGCTGATCTCCACGACCGATCTGCCGTTTTCGGAGATCGCGTATCTGGTCGGGATCGAGGATCGATACTATTTTTCCAAGCTGTTTCGAAAAATGACCGGCATGAGCCCGACGGAATACTACAAGGAGGTCAGAAGCTGATACGATGCAGGAGCGAAAAGAAGAAAATGCAATGTGTGCGGCATGGTGGAAGGAGCGGGTATTTTACCAGATCTATCCGCGCAGCTTTCAGGATTCCAACGGCGACGGGATCGGAGATATCCCCGGCATCATCTCCCGGCTGGATTATCTGAAATGGCTGGGCGTCGGCGCGGTCTGGCTGTGCCCGGTGTATGATTCTCCGAATGCGGACATGGGATATGATATTCGTGATTACGAAAAAATCATGTCCGAATTTGGGACAATGGAGGAGTTTGATACGCTTCTGCGGGAAATGCACAAGCGGGACATCAAGCTGGTGATGGATCTTGTTGTGAATCACTCCTCCGATGAACACCCATGGTTCGTGGAATCGCGAAAGAGCTTGGACAATCCCTACCGGGACTACTATATCTGGCGCGACGGCAAAAACGGAAAGGAGCCGAACAACTGGTCGTCCTTCTTTACGCCGTCGGCATGGAGCTACGATGAGAAAACCGGCCAATGGTACCTGCATCTGTTCAGTGAAAAGCAGCCGGATCTGAACTGGGAGAATCCAAAGCTCCGGGAGGCGGTCTATGCCATGATGAATCGCTGGTTTGACCGCGGCGTAGACGGCTTTCGGATGGACGTGATCAGTTTAATTGCAAAAGCGCCCGGTCTGCCGGACGGGCAGGGGGACGGGTATGTGTTCTCACCGGAGCAGTTCGCATTCCAGCCGAAGCTGCACGAGTATCTGCGGGAAATGCGCCGCCGCTGCTTTGACGGGAGAAACTGCATGTGCGTGGGCGAAACGACCTTCGTAACGCCGGAGAATGCAGACTCCGTTGTCGGCGACGGCCGGGAGCTGGATCTGCTGTTTCAGTTTGATTTTATGGATCTCGACGGCTGTGGCGGCAAATGGAATGTGATCCCGTTCGACCTGAGAAAACTCAAGCAGCTTCTCGTGCGCTGGCAGGAGGCAATCGACTGGAACACCCTGTTCTGGGGCAACCACGATCAGCCGCGGGCCGTGTCGCGGTTTGGCTCCGACGCTTCGGAGGCGCTGCGCGTCCGGAGTGCGAAGATGCTGGCGGCGGCCATGTATCTGCTGCGCGGAACGCCGTTTTTGTATCAGGGCGAGGAGATCGGTATGACAAATTTCCCGTTCCGGGACGAGACGCAGCTCCGCGATGTGGAGAGCCTCAATCTGCTCGCGCAGGCCCGGAAGGACGGACGGGAAGCCTGGGCGTGGAACGGCATCCGCAAAAAAGGCCGCGACAATGCGCGTACGCCCATGCAGTGGGATGCTTCCGCCAACGCGGGCTTCACAGCCGGAACGCCGTGGATCGATGTGAATCCGAACTACCGGCAGATCAACGTGCACGAAGCGCAGGCAGACCCGGATTCGATCCTGCACTTCTACCGGAGGCTGCTGGCGCTGCGGCAGGGCTCGGATGCGCTGCGCAGCGGAACATTCCGCCTGCTCCTGCCGGAGCACCCGCAGCTTCTCGCTTATGAACGCGCCTGCGGCGAAGAACGGATCCGCGTATGCTGCAATTTCAGCGGCGCGCCTGCCGTGCTCCCGTCGGAAATACAGGGAGACTGCCTCCTCTGCGACGGCGTCGAGAATGGCCGGATGGAGCCATACGGCCTGTGCTGCGTGCAGCTTCTGCACCACTGATCGTCTCTGCGCAAACCAGGATCTGCATACGAAAAAACACAAAAAGCGGCGGAGAGGATGCCACGCATATCCTCTCCGCCGCTTTTCAATAATCAAAGATTTCAGAACGCGGGCTGCTTATCACAGAGCCGATGCAAGTTACAACAAAGGATGGTCGCAAGCGAAATGGCAATCTAGCAACCTCCCGGCAAATAGATTCTAAAACCAGTATAAGTGACATTGATCAAATAGGGAGGGTTAGTGTTCTTGATGACCATACCCTCCACCCGATAAAATAACAGAAAACCCACGACGGGACCACCTCACGGCGTGGAATGCTATAATCAAAGAGTAATGGCTGTGCGGAACTTTGCTGTTGACATTTCAACATCCATGTGGTATAGTCCGAAAGTTGAGATTTCAACAAAAGCATTCGTGAGAGAGGAGCGCAGCCATGCAGGAGCGATTTGAGACGTTTACGGTTTTGATCAACCGGATCAGCCGCGACATACGGAGGATAAAAAATCAGGAGATGGCCGCCTATCATCTGCGAAGTGCCCATGTGTCCTGTCTGTACTACATATATTCTCTGGATGGCGTGACTGCGGCGGAGCTGTGCGAGCACTGCGAGGAGGACAAGGCGACCATTTCCCGTGCGTTGGAGCATCTTGAAAGTAACGGATTTATCGTCCGGAATTCTGAACGGGCCAAACGGTACAGAAGCCCTTTGCGCTTGACCGAAAAAGGTCAGGAGGCCGGCAAACGGATCGCGGAGAAAATCAGCGCCGTCCTTGATACGGTCAGCCGTACCCTTACGGAGGATGAACGAGCGACATTTTACCGCAGCCTTTCTGCCATCAGCAGAAGTCTTGAGGCCATCGCTCAAAATAGCGAAGAATAGGAGATTGACGAAATTGAAAACAAGGATTATTGTTGATTCCACTGCGGACTTAGTTCCTGAGATCAAAGCACGGGTATCTACGGTACCCCTCACCGTTCATTTCGGGCAGGAGGAATACATTGATGGCGTGACCATCGACAACAAAACATTTTATGAAAAGCTCATCGAAAGCGATG
>ERZ839767.160-NODE-160-length-113628-cov-24.986159_pt1 | contig 113628 bp, 132 predicted proteins | sample MGYA00519879_ERZ839767 | MGnify/ENA primary metagenome ERZ839767 (study PRJEB31850, sample SAMEA3708852) | human gut metagenome | biome: human gut; feature: human-associated habitat; material: faeces | place: China | collected 2014 ...
AACGCAAAAATCCCTCGCTGCCGGTCACATCATGAGTTTTCAGATACACCCTAGCTTTGCGTTCAAAATTTGCAGAGCAGCACGAATTTGCCGCAGAAGTTACGAATTCGCTGAAGATTTCCGTAAAAACAGTATATCAGAAAAGGCATACGGACTGATGTTGAGGGAGGCAGAGTCCGTATGCCTTTTATTTATTTGACAGACGCCGGGAGAGATCTCCCGGCGCCTGTACAGGAAAGGGTAGGAACGTGCTTAGAACATGGCCTTCATTGCCTCATACAGGCCGTCGGCGTCCATGCCGTTGCGGGCGTAGAGGAATTCGGGGTTCGCGATCGGGACGAAGTTGTCCGGGCAGCCGCGGCTGACCAGCTTGCAGGCGATGCCTGCCTCTGCGATGCACGAGCCGACCAGCTGGCCGAGGCCGCCGAGCAGGTTGTGGTCCTGCGCTGCGACGACGCGGCCGGTCTTTGCGGCATCAATGACGGCCTGCTTGTCGAGCGGCTTGATCGTGAACATATCGACGACGCGGATCTCCTTGCCCAGCTCATCGTGGATGCGCTTGGCGGCTTCCATGGCAAAGTGGACCATGATGCCGGTGCAGATGAACGCACCGTCGTTGCCCTCGCGCGGGATGAGCGCCTTGCCGATCTCATATTTCGTATCCTCGGGATACAGGGAGCTTGTGGCCTCGCGGCCAAGGCGGATGTAGACAGGGGCGTTCAGCTCCATCGCCGCCTCCAGCAGCTTTGCGATCTGGAACGGGTCGCCCGGCTCGAGAACCGTCATGTTGTTGCAGGCAACCATGAGCGCGGAATCCTCCAGCGCGCAGTGCGTGCAGCCGGAAGCGCCGTTGGAATAGCCTGCGCCGTTGCCGATGATGACGACCGGCAGCTTGGAATAGCAGATATCGGTGCGCACCTGCTCGTAGCAGCGCATGGACGCGAACGGTGCGAACGCGAAGGCCAGCGGGCGGAAGCCCTCGTGGGCAAGACCGGCGGAGACGCTCATCAGGTTCTGCTCGGCAATGCCGACGTTGTAGCAGCGGTCAGGATATTTTTCCTTGAACGCCTGAATGCGGGAGGAGGTATCGACGTCGGCGGTCAGAACGAGCATATTGTCATACTCGCCGCCGAGCGTGGCCAGGCACTTGCCGACAGCGTCGCGTGCGCTGGTCATTATGGTCATGTTCAGGGTCATGTTCATTTCGCCCTGCAGCAGCTTGCCCTGCGCTTCACTCATGCTTCCACACCCCACTTTCTTTCATATGCTTCGGTGATCTCGGCCTTTGCCTTGATCCAGTCGGCCTCGTTGACGCAGCCTGCGTGCCAGGAGACGTTGTTCTCCATGAAGCTGACGCCGTGGCCCTTGACGGTCTTGCCGATGATAACGGTTGGGACGTCGGAATCAGGCGCGGGCAGCGCGTCGATGGCGTCAAGAATGGCGTTCATGTCGTGGCCGTCGATGGTGACGGTGTTCCAGCCAAACGCGCGCCATTTGTCTGCGAACGGTTCCAGTGCCATGTATTCCTCGGTCGGGCCGTCGAAGGACATGCCGTTGCGGTCGACGAAGACGACCAGATTGCCGAGCTTATACTGGTGGGCGTACATTGCTGCCTCCCAGATCGAGCCTTCGCCGCACTCGCCGTCGCCGACGACGGTGTAGACGCGGCTGCTTGAGCCTTTGCGCTTCAGCGCGGTGGCCATGCCGCAGGCGACGGGGAAGCCGTGGCCGAGCGAACCGGTGGAGACGTCAACATACGGGTTTGCGAGGTTGCACGAGTGCATGCCGAAGCGGCCAAAGTTGGTGGCGTATTCCTTGTAGATATCTCCGACGTCATAGCAGCCGATGGCGGCCTGACTGAACGAGGTGACGGCTGCCGCGTGGCCCTTGGACAGGACGAAGCGGTCGCGGCCCTCCCAGTGCGGATTCTTGACGTCATAGTGCATTGCATACTGCCAGATGGCGGTCATCATATCGCAGACAGACAGGTCGCCGCCGATATGGATGAGCGTTTGATGTGCCAGATCCAGAAGCCGGATCTTCGTCGTCAGGGCAGCCTGCTCCATGCGATGGACTAAGGCTTTCTCTGCCATGTGAATAACTTCCTCCTTTTTAGCTGTGGATTGCGTTTTCTCCGGCCCAGCGGCGGAGCAGAGCGGCCTGCTCCGCGTCGGGATGGAATTTTGCGCAGTAGACGGTGCCGTCCTGCTTGTAATACAGGCAGGCGGCGCTTTTTGCGCTGCGTGCGGTCATCAGGAAGGTGCGTGAAACCGGGCCGAATCGCTTCTCGTCGTAGGCCTCTCCGGGTTCCAGCAGGCACAGCATTTCCTGCCTGCGGACGCGCTCATAGATCCGTGATTTCCTGTTCTGCACCCGTTCGAACGTCAGTGAGTCGTCCGGGAAGCGCAGCGCTTCGCGCGGGCGGGATTCGCTGCCGTCGATCAGCGTGTAGCAGAACGAACGGAAGTAAAAGTGATTCACAGCAGCCAGCAGCGCGGCCAGAAGCACGATGGCTGTGATCTGTAAAACGCGGAAAAGCGTGGGGTTCAGATCGGCGTTGCGGAGATAGCTGTGGAGCGTCAGAACAACGATGACGGGCAGAAACGTCACGATCAGATCGTTGCTGTTTTTGCGCCGGAAGCGCTGGGATATGGACTGGTACATGGCGCACCTTCCTTTCCTTGCGGTGTGGACTTACTTTTCAGCGGTCGTCTGCTCCCACTGCGGGCGTTCGGCTGCGATCTTCGCGACAAGCTCGTCGAATTCCTTATAGCCGAGCTTGTACCAGAACAGGCAGATGAGGCAGATCAGGTTGAAAGCGGCGGGCATGATCCATTTCATGAGCTGCAGGCCCTCGATAACGGCGGGCGTCTGCGTCGGGGCGTTGGCGACATAGCCGGTCAGCGCAAGGATCAGCGGAGCGCCGGACGTGCCGATGGTGATGCCGACCTTGTTCCAGAACGAGGAGACGGTGTTGAGGAAGCCGTCCATGCGGATGCCCTTGGTCTGGTACTCGGTGACCTCGACGGTGTCGGGAACCATGCCGTAGATGATGGACATATTCGCGCCTGCGAAATACTGCAGAACGATGCCGAGTACGTACAGAAGCGTGACGTTGATGGTGTTGCGGAACAGGAAATACTGCGCGACGTACATCACGACCTGCATAGCGTAGGTGATGGCGATGGCCTTGCCCTTATGCTTGAGCTTGTTGCACCAGAACTGGGAGGTGAAGCAGCCGAGCATGGAGGGGATGAGCGTGATGAGCGAGAAGGTCGCCATCGGGTTGACGTCGCCGAGGACGTACTTGAACCAGTAGATGTTGATCGTGCCTGCGCCGTACAGAGCGAAGCCCTGCGCCAGGAACAGGATGCAGACGATCATGAACTCGCGGTTCTTGAAGGAGATGGCCAGAGACTTGAAGATGCCGATCTTTTTGGGCGACGGCTGCGGCGGAACGACTTCCTTCTGGGACTTCGCGCAGAGAATCTGCATCGGGATGCAGAACACGGCGAAGATCACAGCCAGAATAAAATAGCCCATGTTGGGGTACTTTGCGGACAGACCCGGCTCGCAGCGGGTGACGAGCTGCACCATGAGCGTGGAGCCGATGTAGGCGAACAGCAGACGCCAGGAGGCAAGAGAGCCGCGTTCGGCAGGATCCTGCGTGACGACGGAGTTCAAGGAGCCGTAGGTCAGGTTGACCATTGTGTAGAACAGAACGACGAGTGCGTACAAAATGACGACATATGCCGTCTTGACGCCGACGGCCCATTCCGGATGCGGCCAGAACAGCAGGGCTGTTGTGATGAACAGCGGAGCCGAGGCGAACATGATCCACGGACGGTAGCGGCCCCAGCGGGAGCGGGTGCGGTCAGCCAGATAGCCGACGATCGGGTCGTTGATCGCGTCCCAGAAGCGGCACAGCAGGAACATCAGAGAGACGGTCGCTGCGGGAATCAGGAAAGTGTCGGTGAGGTAGATCGCAAGGAAGGAGCTGATATAGGACCAGCTGAAGTTGTTTGCCGAGTCGATCATACCGAATGTGCATTTCTTCCATAACGGAAGCTTCACATAATATTGCTTGCTATCGTTTTCCATGCGTAATTTCCTTTCTCTTTCTGGAAAGCGGGTCTGCTTTCCGGGATGGGGGGAATGCGCGCTGTTTATTCGACGTCAGGCGTAAACTGAACGAGGGACTTGATCGTCCGGCCGTTCATCTGGGCCTCAAACGCGTCTTCAAACGCTTCCGGCGTAAAGACGCAGTCCATTTCGAGGATCGGGTCCAGATCGAGCGTGTTGACCAGCGCGATGCTGCGCGGGAACGCATACGGAGACTGGAAAACGCCGCCGACGATGCGGATCTCCTTGAAGAAGGCGTTGAGCAGGTTCAGCTTGTAATCATAATCGTGCCGGTAGAGCGCGGCGAAGAATTCCAGCGTGCCGCCTTTGCCGACTAGCTCCTCGATGCCGTCGCAGGCGCGCCAGCTGCCGGAGGCCTCGATCACAACGTCAAAGCCGCGGCCGTCCGTGATCTTCATCGCCTCTTCCTTGCGGTCCTGATTGACCGGGTCGATGGTGTGTACGGCGCCCAGCTTCTTTGCCATCTCGCGCTTCATGGCGATCGGCTCGATGACGGTGATGTTCGTGCCGCCGGAGTGCAGCGCCAGCTGCGTCATGATCATACCCATGGTGCCGCCGCCGGAGATGGCGACCGACTGGCCGGGCTTGATGCCGATGAGGTCGATGCCGTGCAGGCAGACGGAGATCGGCTCGATCAGCGCGCCCTTTTTCAGGCTGCACGTGTCGGCCAGCTTGTGTACGGACTGCTCGCGCACGACGATATAGTCCGAGAAGGCGGCGCTTGTGCCGGTCATGTTCTCGCAGAACTGCTCCTGGCCGTTGCGGCAGTAGTAGCAGCTTCCGCAGTGCTCATTGTAATAGTAGACGACGCGGTCGCCGACCTTCAGACCCTTACAGGTCGCTGCCGGGCCGAGCTCGGTGATCACGCCGGTCGCCTCGTGGCCGATGGGGGTACCCTCGTCTCCTTCAAACAGGAAGTCCAGCTCCGCACGCTTGAAATGCAGATCGGAGCCGCAGACGCCGCAGTAGGCCACCCGGATCTTGACCTCATCTGCGCGCTTGATCTCCGGTTCCGGCGCTTCGACCATTTTCAGCGTACCGTTTCCAAAATAACGAATGCTGCGCATAGTTGTGTTTCCTCCCTTTCGTCGATCAAGTGTGTATGGGATCTTGCTGTTTCCATGATACCGAATCAACCGGGGCTTTGCGCTTTATATTTCAACCTTTTCCCACCCAAAAATACAAAAGCGCGTCAAAATATGCCGGTGGTTTTTGTGCATATTCACAATTTTGCATACGACATTGTGAAAAATGCATGGTGGAAGTGCGAAAATTATACCTTGATAGTTTGAATTTTTGCATTAGATTGTCGGAAGTAAAAATAATATACATATTTGGGGTGAGATTCAGACAGAAACGGAGCAAATCCAACAAAAAGCTTGGCATTGCGTGCGTGCTGTGATAAAATATCTGACATCAGTAAAAAAGCAACGGGAGGCTGTCATGATTCAGGTCCTGATTATTTCATCCCTGTATTCGCAGACGCAGCATCTGCGCCGCATCCTTCTGGGGCAGGCCGGGCACATTCAACTGTGCGGAACGGCGGACAACAGTGTGCTCGGAATGTCGCTGATCGAGTCGCTGCACCCGGACGTTGTGATCATGCCGGTGCATATGACCTTCTGGAACCCGGAGGATCTTATCAATTATCTGCTCCCGCGCGGGATCTGCCCGCGCTTCGTCCTGCTGTCCGACGGGTCGGAGGCGGTCATTGAGGGCGCGGCTGCGGTCAAGGTGCAGCAGCTGCTGCCGGACGCCATGCCCTCGGATGCGATGCTCCTGCACGCGGTCGAGGAGGCCGGACGCCTGCAAAAGCACGAAACGGGCGCAGTCCGGCCCCCGGAAAACGAATATGTCCAGCACAGTCTGGAGGTCATGGAGCTGCTGATGGGCCTTGTGCCGGTCGGCACGGGGTCTGCGCAGCAGCAGTTCGGGCGGCTGCACGTGGGCAGCCAGGACTGCTGGATCCTGCTCGGCTCCCAGCCGGACGGGCAGCCGGGGCCAGGCCTTTCCTCCGACTATGCCGCGCTGGAATCGTTTTTTGCGGAGCTGACCGAGCTGCTCCGCCCGCTCGGAAACACGGATATCTGCATTTACCGCGACCAGAACCTGTGCATCCTGCTCGCCGGTGGGCAGGATGCGGAGCCGGACTGGGCGCTCTGGGCGGGGAAGATCAACGCACTGGCCGCGCATCACGCGCTCGGGCAGATGACCTTTGATATTTCCGACGTACCGCTGCCGCTGCCGCAGTGGCACAATCAGTGCCGCCAGCTGCTGGAGCTGCGCAAGCTGCGCTTTTTCTTCTCGCCGCTCTGCCTACAGCCGAAGATGGCGTTTTCCTACCGCGTGCCGGTCACGCAGCAGCTGCTGCACGAAAAGCTTTCGGCGCTTTCGCTGAGTATGCAGGATGCGCGGCAGCTGGAGGCGCTTGCGATCCTGCGGGAGCTGCAGGACATGGTCAGCCACAGTATGTCGGATGAGGTCTGCTCGTTTGTCATGACGCAGCTGACGGTTCAGATGTATTCCCTCAGCAGCAGCTTCGGCGTCGATCTCGCGCTGACCCCGCTGCTGGGCGCGCAGCGGCCTGCAACAGTCGAGGCCATGTTCACCATCTGCCGCGAACAGATGACCGCGCTGTTTTCCAGCATCCGCAATCTGCGCACGACGTCCAACAGCGCCATCGACGAGGTCTGCCGCTTCGTTACGCAGAACCTTGCTGAGCCGCTGACGCTGACGGTCGCGGCGGAGTATGTCCATATGAACCCGGCCTATCTCAGCCGCGTGTTCAAAAAGGAGACAGGGCAGGCCTTCAACGCCTATGTGAGCGAGCAGCGCATCCGCCGCGCCAAGCAGCTGCTGCAGACGAAAGACCGCATCATCGATATCGCCGGAAACGTCGGCTTTGAAAACTCCAAATATTTCAGTCAGGTATTCAAAAAACGAACGGGCATGACGCCGCAGGAGTACCGCGCGGCCATGCAGAAGGAGGCGGAATTATGATCCGGTCGCTTCGGATGCAGCCGAACCGGAAGCTGTATTTCAAGGAGCTTCCCATGCCGCCCACGCCGGGGCCGGGCGAGGTGCAGGTCAGAATGGCGTTCGCGTCGATCTGCGGCTATGATATGATGATGCTGCGCGGAACCGCGGCGTATCCGCTGAACGGCTATCTGGGGCACGAGGGCTCCGGCGTCGTGACAGCGGTGGGCGAGAATGTCCGCAGCCTTCACCCGGGTGACCGCGTGACGATCAACCCGTATGAGCCCTGCGGCCTGTGCGACGCCTGCCGCAGCAACAGACCGGAATACTGTACGAACCCCAGCTCCGGCTATGCCGATCTGATGACGGAATATCTGAATATCCGCCAGCAGCAGGTCTTCCGCCTGCCGGAGCAGGTGAGCCTGCGGGCTGGAAGCCTGATCGAGCCGCTGATGATGGCCATGCACGCCGTAGGCAAGGCGCGGCTCGGCTACGGCAAGCGGGTCATTCTGCTCGGCTGCGGGGCCATGGGACAGATCATTCTCAAGCTCGTGCGGCAGCACCCGGTCGGACAGATCGTTGTGGTCGAGCCGGTCGCGGAAAAGCGGGAGGCGGCGCTGCGCTTCGGCGCGGACGTTGTGATCGACCCGAATACACAGAGCGTCGTGACCGAGGCGCTGACGCTGAGCGGCGGAATCGGCTACGACGCGGTCATCGAGGCCAGCGGCGACCGGAAATCGGCGGCGATCACCATGAATCTTGTCGCGCGCGGCGGCTCCGTCGTGTTTTTCGGGCTTTACGGGATGGACTATAATCTGGAGCTGAATCTGTTCACGCTCTACTGGAAGGACGCGACGCTCTCCGCCGTCTGCGTGCCGAGCGGACAGTTCCCGGCGGCCATCGCCATGGCCGGCCAGCTGAAGCTGGAGGAGGTCATTTCCCGCGAGCTGTCGTTTTCCAAGGGGATCGAGGCATTCCGCGAAAAATCCAGCGGCCGCGAGGCCAAGGTCATGCTGCGCTTTGAACAGGAGGGATCCATATGCTGACACTTGCACCATTTACATTCTGCGCCAATAACGTTCCGGGTACGGACCCGATCCGCGCCATGGACATGGCCTGCCGCTGCGGGTTCCATACGATCGAGCTGTCCGCCATCGACGGCATCAGCGAGCAGATCGTCGCAGAGCGCGTTTCACCGGAATACGTTATGCAGATCGAGCGGGAGCTGCAGAAGCGCGATCTGCAATGCACCGCGCTGTCGGCGCACTGCGACATGACGGACGAGGCGCAGTTCGCGCGTCTGCTGAAAAAGATCGAATTTGCCGGGCAGATCGGCGCGCAGCTCGTCAATACGCGCTGCGGCCCGAAGGCACGGTACGCCGTGTTTGAGGAGCACGTCAAGCGGGCGGCCGAGGCCGCTGACCGCTATGGCCTGCGGCTGGGGCTGGAGTCCTACGGCGATATCGTCGGCCCGGCAAGCGAATGCGGCGGCGTGTTCGCGGAGCTGGATCTGCCGCACGTCCAATATACCTATGATCCGGGAAATACCTACCGCTTCTGCCGGGGCGAGATCCGGCTGGACGAGGATCTGCAGAACGCCTCCGTGCCGGTCGCGTATCTGCACATGAAGGACGGCAGCATCCACGACGGCTATATCTGGAACGAGCCGATCGGGCAGGGCGTGTTCCCATATCCGGCCATGCTTGCCGCGCTGGAACGGCAGGGCGGAACGCTTGGCTGCGCGCTGGAAATGCCTATGAGCTTCTGCGTCAGCGTGCGGGATCTGTCCTTCCGCTTCCTGGAGCCGTCGGACGAGCAGCTTTACGCACAGATCATGCAGTCGGTCGAATATGTAAAGACGCTTGCCCATGTAACAATGTAAAAAAACAGCTGCCTGCAGGCCCGAAGCGCCGCAGGCAGCTGTTTTTATGGCTTTTAGGAATACAGCAGCTCTTTGACAGACTAATGCGCAGCGCCTTGCCCATGCGGGGCAGGCGCTGCGCATATCATTTTGTTCGTTATCCGTTCAGAACTCGCAGATGCGCGTGAGCAGGACGAGGCACTGCTCGAGCGTCATGTCCTTTTTCGGCTCAAAGCCCTTCGTTGTGCCGTTCATCAGATCATACTGCGTCATCATCGCGACGGCCTCTCTGGCCCAGTCGGAAATGGAGGCGCTGTCGGGATAGCGGTCGAGCATCGACATATCAGCCTCAAAGACCACGTTCGACTGCCGCAGAAGACGCAGCAGCACCGTCGCGGCCATCTGGCGCGTGACCATGGAGGTCGTGTCAAAGCTGCCGTCGGCGTTCGGCTGCATTACGCCGAGCTGCTGCACAACGGCGACCGGATCGGATACGTCCTCGACCAGTCCGAGCGTTCGCGCGGTGTTCGCCGCGAGGCGGGCAAGGGCCTTGCGTGTAATGGCGGACTGATAGTTGCCGTCGGCCAGCATGGTGATGCCGTAGACGTCCGCGTGCGAGACAAGCTCCGCGGCCCAGCTGGACGGCGTTCCGGTGATGCTGGATATGCCGCTGCCCCATGCATAGATCGTGGATACGTCGTCGGATACGGGCTGCGGCTCCTCCGCCGCAGGCGCTGCGGCAACAGGCTCCGCTTCTCCGGCGGGCGCTGCGCGTCCGGCGCTGGAGCACATGGTATAGAAGGTATAGCACCCGCCGTCATAGGGGATCCTGCGGTTCACACCGGCCTTGCCGTCCCAGACCCAGTTCTGCTCGAACAGCGTGACGGTGCCGCCCGCATCGTCGACGGATTTGACGATGGCATAGTGGTTGCCGTAGCGCTCCCGCGCCTCGGCGGAGGCATAGGCGATATCGCCGGGCTGCGGCGTGTATGTAACCTCGAACCAGTAGCCCGACGGGCTGGCAGCGGTGATATCGCCGCTGTTCGTGAACACGGTCACGCCGTAAACGGCGCTGTAGAACCGTTCGATCAGCTCGTTGCAGAACGGCGTCGCACCTGTCTCATTATAAAGCGCGTCCACGCCGCAGAAGGTATCGGCGGCAAAGCCCTCGCCCACGATCGTGACGTAATCCAGATCAATGGTCGCCTCGGCGGCCAGCGCCGGTACGGCCAGCAGCGTCAGGCATAACATGACTGCCGCCAGACGGCGGAATTTCTTCTGCATACAAAATGCCCTCTTTCGTTCGATAAACTAGTTTGAATTGTAACAGATTGTAACCAATAAGTCAACCATTTTTTTGCGCCCACTGGAAAACCTGCCTGCAGATGTGGTATAGTATAAAAAGTTCCGAACAATGGAGGCATTTGCTTGGAAAACTATTTTCATCTGAACATGGACCGGCGCGCGGTCAACCAGATCAGCGCGCTTGGTCTTGCGCACTGCGGCGACGCGGTGTTTGAGCTGCTGGTGCGGAGCTTCCTCTGTGCGTCCGGCAAGGCGCTGAACGGCAATCTGCACCGTGCGACGGTCGACCTCGTCTGCGCTCCGGCGCAGGCTGCGCGGGCCGAGCGTATGCTCCCGCTTCTGACAGAGGAGGAGCTGGCCTTTTACAAGCGCGGGCGCAACGCGCACGTGCATCAGGTGCCGAAAAACGCCACCTATGCGCAGTATGCCAGAGCCACGGGGCTGGAATGCCTGTTTGGCGCGTTATATCTCACCGGCCAGCTCGACCGGCTGAACGAGCTTTTTATCCTGACCATGGAGGAATCCCATGCCATTTGACGCATTTTTCCTCACGGCGGTCCGTCGTGAGCTGGAGGGCAGTCTGACCGGCTGCCGCATCGATAAGGTCCAGCAGCCGCAGCGCGACACGCTGATTCTGTCCATGCGCGGCGCGGCTGGCGGCGGACGGCTGCTGCTGACGGCCTCGCCCAATCATCCGCGCATCCACCTGACGAACGAGCCCGCCGAGAACCCGGCGCAGCCGCCCATGTTCTGTATGCTCCTGCGCAAGCACCTGACAGGGGGCCGTCTCGTGTCCATGCAGCAGCCGGAGATGGAGCGCCTGCTCGACCTCACCTTCGACTGCACCGACGAGATGGGAAGCCCCACGCGCAAGCACCTGATCCTGGAGATCATGGGCCGCAACTCCAACCTGATCTTAACGGGCGAGGACGGCCGCATTCTCGACTGCCTGCGCCGGGTCGACTTTGAAATGAGTGAAAAGCGGCAGGTTCTGCCGGGCCTTTACTACCATCTGCCGCCCACGCAGGGCAAGCGCGACCCGTTTGCCGTCACGGGAGAGGAGTTGGCCGCGCTTTTGTCTGCACAGACCGTGCCGAAGCGTCTTGACGGCTGGCTGCTGGATACCTTCGGCGGCCTCTCGCCGCTTGTGTGCCGGGAGCTTGCGTTCCGCCTGACGGGCGATCTGGATACCGACCTGTCCGCGCTTTCGGCAGAAGAAAAAACAGCGCTGGCAGCGCGTCTGCTTGCCGCCTTCGCGCAGCTTCAGACCATGCCGCCGCAGCCCATGCTCCTGTATCGCGACGAGCGCCCGTGGGACTTTACCTGCCTGCCCGTGACGCAGTACGGCGATTTTATCCGGCAGGAGCCGTATGACTCGTTTTCGCAGCTGCTCGACCGGTTCTATGCCGCGCGCGACCGCGCCGACTCCATCCGGCAGTCATCGCAGGCCATCCGCAAAACCGTCTCCAATCTGCACGCACGCACGGCACGCAAGCTGGAGAACCAGCGTAAGGAGCTTGCCGCGACCCATGACCGCGAGCGCCTGCGGCAGCTTGGCGATATCCTCACGGCGAATCTCTACGCCATCAGGCGCGGCCAGACGAAGCTGCGCGCCGCTGACTTTTACGACCCGGACATGAAGGAGATCGAAATCACCCTCAACCCGGCCATTTCCCCACAGCAGAACGCGGCGAAATTCTATAAGGACTATCAGAAGGCCAAGAACGCCGAAAAGATCCTGACGGAGCAGATTATGAAGGGAGAGCAGGAGCTTGCGTATCTGGCAAGCGTCCTCGACGCGCTCACGCGTGCGGAGTCCGCGCGGGATTTACAGGAGATCCGGGCGGAGCTTGTCTCCGGCGGCTATCTGCGCGAGACAGACCGCAAAAAGCGCATGAAGCTGCCGCCGAGCCGCCCCATGCGGTTCATGTCGTCTGACGGTTTCCCGATTTTTGTCGGCCGCAGCAACCGGCAGAACGACGAGCTGACGACAAAGCTGGCGGCCAAAACGGATGTCTGGCTGCACGTCCAGAAGATCCCCGGCAGCCACGTCATCATCGAAACGAACGGCCGGACGCCGCCCGATCGGACGGTGACGGAGGCGATGCAGCTTGCGGCGTATTATTCGCAGGCCCGCGACGGCCAGAACGTGCCGGTCGATTATACGCCGGTGAAATTTGTCAAAAAGCCTGCGGGTGCGAAGCCCGGCATGGTGATCTACACGACGTACCAGACCGCCGTCGTCACGCCGGACGCGGCGCTGTGCGAACGGCTGAAGGAGAAGGAATGATGGAAGAGCGGCACTACGCATTTTTTCAGAACCGGGACTGCGAATATTTTCCCTGCCATGAGACAAAGCACCCGGAGGATTTCAACTGCCTGTTCTGCTACTGTCCGCTCTACGCGCTCGGACGCGGCTGCGGCGGCAATTTCCGCTATACGGAGAACGGGATAAAGGACTGCTCCGGCTGTCTGTTCCCGCACCGGAGGGAAAATTACGACCGTGTGATCGCCCGCTTTATGGAAATCGTCAAAAAAATGCAGGAAGGCGAGTGAAGTGCTGCTGGGTTCGGATTCTACTGCTTCTGGCTGTGCACCGCGAACTTTTCTCGCAAAAAACCGGCACTCTACTGCCCGTAGAGTGCCGGACTTCGTTTTGTAGACTGCTGGGAACGAACCCGGAGAGCGTTTTGGGGCAGGAATCGGGAGACTTTTTTCCGCCATGCGGCTACACTGGAGATACAAACAGGCAGGAGGGATCCCCATGAAAAATCTGAAGATCTTCGGCGACTCCATCATCAAGGGCGTCACCTATAACGGCCAGAGCTATCACCTGTGTCAGGAGCATGATTTCGACACGCTGCGTGCGCAGGGCGTCACCGTGGAAAACAACGCAAAAATGGGCGCGACCATCGACGCGGGACTGAAGCAGCTTGACCGGAAGCTCGGCTCCTGCGATGGCGATACGACGGTGCTGTTCTGCTTCGGCGGCAACGACTGCGATTACGACTGGAAGGCCATCTCGGAAGACCCGGACGGCGAGCATCTGCCGCACACGCCGTCGGAGAAGTTCATCGACCAATACTGCACCGCCATCCGCAAGGCGCAGAGCGCCGGGGCACGCGTGGCCATGACGAGCCTGCCGCCGCTGGAGCAGGAGCGGTATTTCTCCTTCATCACCAGAGGGCTGAGTGCGGAGAACATCCTGCACTGGCTGGGCGATACGGACCATCTGTACCGCTGGCAGGAGTATTATAACGCCATGGTCGCGCAGCTGAGCCGCGCGTTCGGCTGCCGTCTGGTCGATCTGCGCGCGGAGTTCCTGAAAAGCCGCGTCTTCCCGACGCTCATCGGCGCGGACGGCATCCACCCCACGCAGGCTGGTCACGACCTCATCCACCACACCGTCCAGTCTGCGCTGGCGTATTGATCGGCGCACCGGGGAGCAAAAGCCGCCTCTTTTTATCATGCAGCGCATGGTAAGAAGAGGCGGTATTTTTGAAGAACATGACGTGGGGCTTCGCTGCAAGATCCGGATGAAGCGGAGGACAGCGCCTGGCAGAGAAGCTTTGCGCCACGCGCTTTGGACTTGGGGCAATACGGACAGGCGGCTGGGCTGCACTTCCCCGGAAATTACAAATTGTTTCCGCAAGTTCACATAATCACAAAAAGAGCGCATTTTGATGGAGGAAACGGGCAAAACATATTCAAAATAAGCAAAACTGTCCATTGACGAATGCGGCAGAATCCGCTATTATGGTGACGCTGGGACAGCGACTACGATCTCCCAGAAGGAGGAACTATGAAAAAGCTGATTCTCGTGCTGGCCGCGGCGCTGGCGCTTTCGCTGCTGTGCAGCTGTGCAAAGCCGCTTCCGGAGGAGCCTGTACAGGCTGACCCGGAGCCGGAAGCGCCCGCTGAGGTACACGTCACGACATTTACTGCCGATATTCTTTCATCCGGCGGCGGTACGCTGACGGTTCGCCCTGCAGACAAAGACTCGTCGTTCGGTTCTGCGGACACGGTCACGGTCGCGCTGGCCGACGGGCTTGTCCCCACCGGCGCGGACGGCTGGCCCATTTCTGTGTCCGAGCTGACGCAGGCACTTCAGGTGGATATCACGTATCTCGGCGGCGTTGAAACGTCTGACCCGCCGCAGGTGCTGGCGGTCGCCATACGCGTCGTCCCGTCGGAGGAGCCGGTCGAGGACACGACGAATACGGTCACAGACCCGCAGCCGGTCGAGCCAGTCCCGTCTGAGCCTGAGGCGGAGCCGTTTGCCCCGGTCGAGCTTCCTGCGCAGGATCCGGTTCCGGCTGAGATCCCCTATGACGGCATCACGCTTTACGGCTTCCAGAGCATCCGCACCGAGATCGTCCGCAGCGGCGAGGCAGATCTGGACGGCTGCGGCACGCCCGAGACGGTGCAGCTGCTGCGCATCTGGGACCAATATGACCAGCAGTCGTTTGTGCTGCGCATTCAGAAGGGGTCGGACGTGTTCGACACCGGCTTTGAGGAGCCGGATGTGTCCTATCCCGCCAGCTTCAACGCACACATCTGGCTGGCTGATCTGGACGCGGACGGCTATCCGGAGGTCTATTTCAACGGCAATATGAACGGGGATCAGTATGTGCTGAATGTCTGGTCGATGAAGACCGGGACGCCGGAGCTGATCCCGTTTGAGGACCAGATCTATTTGGAGGCCGCGATCATCGGCGTCTCCGATAACAGCCTCCAGCTTGAGAGCACGCAGAATGTGCTCGGCTCCTACAGCGCCATCCGTGCCTATGCCCTGCACGACGATGTGCTGACGCCGCTGGGCGATGCGTGGCAGATCGTTCCCGCGAATACGAGCTATTCCCGCCTGTCCGTTGTGCGGGATATTCCCGTCACGCTGGACGACGGCACGGAGTCCGTCTTCGGCCCCGGCACGGTTTTGCAGGTCACGGGAACGGACGGCAAGAGCTTCGTCGACGTGATCACAAGCGACGGCGTGACCGGACGCATCGCAATCGAGCAGCCCGCGGGGGACTGGCAGTGGTATATTGACGGCGAATCGGAGCTGGAATACTTCGAGCTGGTTCCGTACGTCGGATAAATCAGCGGTTCTGACCGCTTGCGGTTTTTGGAAGATTCCTGTATAATCAAAAAGGGCGCTGCGGGATCCCGCAGCGCCCTTTTGAAACTGGTTGGTTTGGTTGTTTGTGTAAAAGAGGCCGGTCATGCTGCCATCGCATCCGCTCCTTTCGGTGTGAGATGTTGATTAAATATCAATCTGTAATTTATTATACGCTAAATTGTAACTATTTCAAGGCTTCAAATCTGAAGAATCTGTGAAGAATGGAGAATTGAGCTATGGGAGAGGAAAATAAGAACTGGTTCGCCCGCCACCGCACGGCGGTGTTCGGCATTGCGGTTGCAGTGCTGATTTTAAATCTTGTGGTGCTGGTCGCGGTACCGACGCAGACGCCGGTCGAGCTTTCCCAGACCGTCACGGAATACGCGCTGGCCGACGAGGCATTTGCACAGGCGCACACGCTCACGCTTACCGGCACGCTGACGAAAAGCGTGCTGCACAGCAATCTGTTTCACGGGACGCTGACGATCTCCGGCCTTGACGGTATGGAGGAGCCGTATACGCTGACGCTCACGCGTGAGGACGGCGCATGGCACGGTCTGTCCGGCGAGGCATCCATCCTCTTTTCTGCCGGAAAGGAGATGGACACACTTCTGATCGTGCTGCAGGGCAGTCAGGACGTGGGTGCGGATGTGCACTTTCTTGCACCCGGCGCTGCCAGCCGCAGTGCGGCTCTGACCCGGTTGTATACTTATTATCCGGCGTATCGCACAAAATAAAACGCATATTTTTGTGCGTTTTGTTCAAACCACCCCTTGAATTTTCCTTCCCCAGCGCGTATACTTCAGCTGTAATCGAAAGTCAAAGTAAAAAATTGCATGGGAGGCAATGAACATGAAACTCAAGAACATCAAAGAAGTCGAAGAATTCCGCAAGGTCATCCACGCCTGCGCTGGCGATGTGTACCTCAAGAGCCAGGACGGCGACGTGTTCAATCTCAAGAGCGCGCTGAGCGAGTACATCGCCCTCGGCCAGCTTCTGAGCGAGCAGGGCGACAACCTCGAGCTGTTTGCCGACCGCCGCGAGGACGAGGCCCGGCTCATCAATTTCCTCGCCGAGCTGGATAAGGAAAACGAAAACGCGTGACCGCAGCTTACAGACATAGCGCCGCCGCTGCTCCCAATGGAGCAGCGGCGGTTCTTTTTATGAAGAGAAGCGACGGAGCACAACCCCGCAATCCAGCGAAGCGGTCACGGGGTTGAACGAAGAAAGACCTTTGCTGTCGAGATGGACGCGCCCTAAGCGGTCATCTGACATACAAAGGTCATTTCTGAGTGGTGCCGGTGGCGGGGCTCGAACCCGCACGGTTGTTACGCCGAGGGATTTTAAGTCCCTTGTGTCTGCCATTCCACCACACCGGCAGGTGGGAATATTTTAGCACTGAATGGCGGGCGCGTCAAGGATAGAAATCGGGGCTGGGGCGGCAGAATGGGCGGAAGTCCGGTTTTTGGGACAGTATGACGTTCGGGCGGATAGAAAATTTCTCCGATTCTTTGTATGTTCTGCCATATTGCAAAAATGGAACAAATGTTTTAATATACAAACACTGCCTCATACATCAGCTGCCGGAAGAACGGAACGGAATTTTAGGAGTGGATGCAGAATGACGAAACACCGAGCAGACAGACAGGACGCATGGGAAACGGCGGACGAGCGGATCGTCCGGCTGTTTGCGGCGCTGAGCCGGGAGGAAAAACAGCAGTTTCTTACTTTTTTTGAAAACGCTCTAAAAACGCGATCATGGCCTGCTTCAGATCATCGTCAGCATGGGAAAGAAGCTCCCTGAGCTGTGCGTCGAGCGGGTCCTCCTCACCGGACGGTGCGCCGGTGGGGAGCGTTTTTTTATCCGTCGCGCCGGTGAGGTAGGCGGGCGTTGTGCCGAGGGCGGCGGCGACGATCTGGAGCTGGTCGGCGCTGGGCTCGGATTTGCCGGCCTTCCAGTCCTGGCAGACGGTCGGCGTGCGGCCGATGCGGCGGGCGATGGACGCCTTGGTCACGCCCGTCTCGCGGATCAGCGCTTCGAATCTGCTATAAATAAACAAAACAGACACCTCGCAGTTGTGCAAAATAGAGAATCAAACAAAAGTGCGACATACCTCCCTTGACAATCGCATATAAATGCGATACACTCAGGGGGCAGGTGCGGAGAGCGCTGCGGGCCGGAAGCAAACAGGCCCGTGGGCCAGGGAATCAGAGAGAGCGGCGCCGCAGCCGGAGATTCATGCAGATTTATTGTATCCGGCGCGGCGCGTTTTGTCAACTGCGTATCGCATAAAAATATGATTTCGGGAGGTGTGGGAGGATGATGCGCGGCTGTGTCTGCCGGTGGTGCGGCGAGGCTGTCACGGAGGCGGACGAGCGGTATGAGGCGATGGACGGCACGGCGGTGCACGCGGAATGCATGGAGGCGCTTTTGCTGGAGACGGTGGGGGTGGAGGCACTGGCGGAGCGCATGGGGTATGAACACAGACGGGAGGTGGAGATGGATGCAGAACGGAGAGAAGGGCTTTGAGCCGGTATGGTGCCCGTTTTACCGGGAGGACAGCGGCAGGAGCATTTACTGCGAGGGAATCACGGACGAGAGCTTTCTGCGGCTGACGTTCGCTTCGGGGCGGGCGAAGCGGCAGCAGATGGAGATCTTCTGCCGGACGAAAAACTGCGAGAAATGCGAGCTATATACGGCCATCAACGCGAGGTATGCGGATGACTGAGGAAAAGGGCGGAAGAACGCGGAAGGACCCCATCGGCAGAGCGTCCGGGAATCTGGAAAAGGCGCTGGAGACGATCTCGAAGCGGCTGCTGGAGCAGATCAAAGACGGCGAAACGCCGAGCAGGGAGCTGGGCGAGCTGGCAAAGGTGATGAAGCAGGCGGTCGAGATCCGGCAGGAACTGCAGGAGGAGCACGGCGGGCAGGAGACGGGCGTGCGCGTGGTATTTGAGCGGGAAGCGGAGGAATTTTCGGAATGACGGAGCTGCGGATCGGCGCGCCGAATGAGAAGCAGAGGCGGTTTTTACTGGACCGGCACCGGCACATCGCCTATGGCGGGGCCAGAGGCGGCGGGAAGAGCTGGGCTGTGCGCACAAAGGCGAAGCTGCTGGCGCTGCGGTATGCGGGGATCAAGCTTTTGATCGTGCGCAGGACGCTGCGGGAGCTGCAGAACAACCATATCGACCCGCTGCGGCAGGAGCTGGCGGGGATCGCGAAATATAAGGCGGCGGACAAGCGGTTCGAATTTCCAAACGGGTCGACGATCACGTTCGGCTACTGCGCGTGCGACGGCGATATGGGGCAGTATCAGGGCGCGGAATACGACGTGGTGTTTCTCGACGAGGCCGGGCAGCTGCAAAAGGCGTGGATCGACGCGATCAATGCCTGCGTGCGCGGGACAAACGGGCTGCCGAAGCGGACGTACTACACGCTGAACCCCGGCGGGCCGGGGCACGGATATTTTAAACGGCTGTTCATCGACCGCCGGTTCGAGGCGGGAGAGGAGCCGGAGAATTACAGCTTTGTGCAGGCGCTGGTGACGGACAACCGGGCGCTGATGCGGCAGCAGCCGGAGTATCTGAAGCAGCTGGAAACGCTGCCGCCGAAGCTGCGCGAGGCGTGGCTGTATGGGTCGTGGGACGTGTATGAGGGGCAGTTTTTTGAGGACTTCCGCGACGTGCCGGAACACTATGAGGACCGGCAGTGGACGCACGTGATCGAGCCGTTTGCGCCGGACAAGGGGTGGACGGTCTGCCGGAGCTATGACTTCGGGTATGGAAAGCCGTTTTCCTGTGCGTGGTGGGCGGTCGATTACGACGGCGTGATCTACCGCATTCTGGAGCTTTACGGATGCACGCGGATGCCGAACGAGGGCGTCAAGTGGACGCCGGACCGGCAGTTTGCCGAGATCAGGCGGATTGAGACGGAGCATCCGTGGCTCAAGGGCCGGGAGATCACGGGCGTGGCGGACCCGGCGATCTGGGACGCCTCGCGCGGGGAAAGCGTGGCGCAGACGGCGGCGCGGTACGGCGTGTATTTTACGCCGGGCGACAACGAGCGCATCGCGGGCTGGATGCAGTGCCATTACCGGCTGCAGTTCGATGAGAACGGGTACCCGCGTATGTATGTGTTCAAAAACTGCAAAGCATTTATCCGGACGGTGCCGCTGATGCTGTATTCACAGACGCGGCCGGAGGATCTGGACACGGCGATGGAGGATCATGTGTGCGATGAATGGCGGTATTTCTGTATGTCGCGGCCGGTGAAGCCGATGATGCAGGCGCAGACGGCGGCGGTCTGGTCAGACCCGCTGAATCAAATCAGAAGCTAGGAGGAAGCAATGGAGGTACGGACAACAGGCGTTCCCGTCATTGGGGCGCGGGAGCTGCGGCGGGCGGCGGATATTCTGCGCCGCTACAAGCAGGGCAAGCAGAATCTGGAACGGCGCATCATCGCCGACGAGGACTGGTGGAAGCTGCGGCAGTGGCGGCAGTTTTCGGATAAGGGAAACCCGAATGACGACCGGCCCGCGTCCGGGTGGCTGTTCAACGTCATCATGGGCAAGCACGCGGATGCGGTCGCGGCCTATCCGGGGCCGGTCATCCGACCGCGCGAGCCGGACGACCGGCAGGAGGCGCAGATGCTCTCGTCGATCATCCCGTGCATTCTGGAGCAGAACGACTTTGAGGAGGTCTATTCCGACACGTGCTGGCAGAAGATGAAGCAGGGAACGGGCGTGTGGGGCGTGTACTGGGATCAGGATAAGCTCGGCGGACTGGGGGATATCTCCATCCGGCCCGTGAATGTGCTGAATCTGTTCTGGGAGCCGGGCGTGACGGATATCCAGAGGTCGCAGAATGTGTTTTATCTGGAGCTGGAGGACAACGAGACGCTGCTGGCGGCGTATCCGCAGCTGGCGGGGAAGCTCGGCGGGAGCAGCGCGGTGCTTTCGCGGTACCGGACGGACGATGCGGTCGATCTTTCGGAGAAGACGCTGGTGGTGGACTGGTATTACAAGAAGCGTGTGGGCGGCAGGACGGTGCTGCACTACTGCAAGTATGTGGGCGAAACGGTCCTGTACGCGACGGAGAACGACACGTTCATGCCGTCGGTCACGCGGGAGGCGCGGGACCCGGAGACGGGCGAGACGGTTCTGGTGCAGACGCCGGTGCGTGCGCCCGCGTGTGAGCGGGGGCTGTATGACGACGGGGAGTATCCGTTCATCTTTGACCGGCTGTTTCCCATCGAGGGCTCGATCTGCGGGTACGGCTATATTGACATCGGCAAGGGCGCGCAGGAGCAGATCGACCGGATGGATCAGGCCATCGTGAAGAACACGATCATGGCGGCGACACCGAGGTGGTTCCGCCGCTCGGACGGGTCGGTCAACGAGCAGGAGTATGCGGACTGGACAAAGCCGTTTGTGCACGTGGACGGGAATCTGGGACAGGACTCCTTACAGCAGGTGCAGGTCAATATGCTGCCGGGCATCTGCGTGCAGGTGCTGAACAACAAGATCGAGGAACTCAAATGGACGACGGGCAACACGGACGTGACGAACGGACAGGTTTCGTCCGGCGTGACGGCGGCCTCGGCCATTGCGGCTTTGCAGGAGGCGTCCGGGCGCAGCTCACGCGCGTCGACGCAGTCGGCGTACCGGGCCTATGCGCGGCTCATCCGCATGGTGATCGAGCGCATCCGGCAGTTTTATGATCTGCCGCGCAGGTTCCGCATTGCGGGTCTGAGCGGGGCGGAGGAATTTGTGTCCTACTGCAATGCGCGGCTGAAGGCGCAGAGCATGGGGCCGGAGGCGCTCATGCGGACGCCGGTGTTCGATGTGACGGTCACGGCACAGAAGCACACGGCGTATACGAAGCTGGCGCAGAATGAGCTGGCGCTGCAGTTTTTCCAGCTGGGCTTTTTCCGGCCGGAGATGGAGCAGCAGGCGCTGGCGTGCCTCGACATGATGGATTTTGACGGCAAGCAGCAGATCTTGCAGAAGCTCCGTTCGGGTGCGGATGCGGCGGCGTGGCAGCGGATGGCGCTGACGCTGGCGGGACGGTATGAGCCGGAGCTGTACGAGCGGCTGGCAGGACAGCCCTCGCCGGAGGCTCCGGGGACGGTTCGGACGGCGAAAAAGCAGGACGCGGAACCGGCCAGAGTGCAGCAGGCGCGAAAACGCGCCGGAGAGGCGGCGCAGCCGGGATGATCGAGGTATGGCTGGACAGAACGGCGCTGACGGTGCGCGGCCACGCGGGTTTTTCGCGGTACGGCAGCGATATCGTCTGCGCGGCGGCGTCGATGCTGGCGTTTGCGCTGGCGGAGGCGGTGCAGGCGGCGGGGATGAAAACGCCGCCGGTGATCGAATCGGGCTGCGGACGCTTCCGGCTGGAGGCGTTCGCGGACGGACAGGAGCAGGCGCGGCTGGACGGCATGTTTGAGACGGTTCGCGCGGGATACCAGCTGCTCTCAGCACGGTATCCGGACTATGTGCGGGTTTTGGGTGAACGTGACCCTGAAAATATGATGCAGAGACCCGAGCGTCGCCCGCTTGAAGGGCAGAAGGAGGAAAAGGATGAAAAACTTTGATTGGCTGCAGGCATTTGCGATGGAGCAGCAGGAGCAGCCGGAGCCGGGCGTATCGGCGGACGCCGCGCCGCAGGATGAGCAGGAGCGCGCAGAGGCGTTCCGCGCGCTCATCCAGGGACCGTATAAGAAGGACTATGACAGGCAGGTGCAGATGATCGTGCGCGAACGGCTGAAAAACTGCGCGAGAAGTGAGCAGGTGCTGAAGTCTCTGGGGCCGGCACTGGAAAAGACCTTCGGCGTAGATGCGGCACAGCTCACGCCGGAACAGGCGGAGCGGCTGGCCGCGTGCGCACCGGAGGGGAAAGTCCCCGTGACAAAAGAGCAGCGCGAAGAGGCGATGCGGCAGGGGTATGAGGCGCTTCGGGAGCAGTTTGCGGCGGTGCGCGAGGCGTATCCGGGCGCGCAGCTGCACGAGGAGCTGGAAAGCCCCGTGTTCATGCGCCTTGTCATGCGCGGCGTGGATGCCAGAAGCGCTTACGAGCTGACACATTTACGGGAGCTTCGTGCAGGCGCGATGGCATACGGCGCAAGACGCGCACGCGAGGAGCTGACGGCGGCCATGCAGGCGGGTTACCTCCGCCCGCGCGAGAGCGGCATGGCCCCGGCAGCGGGCGGCGCATTTGCCGAGAGTCCGGAGCACTGGTCCAGACAGACGAGAGAGGAACTGAAGGCGCGGGCCAGACGGGGCGAGACCGTCCGGCTCTGAGAAAAGGAGAGATTTTAATGAATCTGAAGCAGGAACTGAATTTGCAGCTGTTTGCCGACGCGGGTACGCTGGTGAACGCCAGCGGCAATTACGTGAACGCGTATTCCGGTGAGACGAGCGCGTTCCCGGATGGCGGCGGTATGACGGCGTCCATGAAGACGTTTTACGACACGGAGCTGCTGGAAAACGCGCGTCCGGAGCTCATCCACACGCAGTTTGCACGCAAGCAGGCGCTGCCTGCCGGACGCGGCAAGACCGTGGAATGGCGTAAGTGGAACACGCTTGAGGACGCGGGCGCGCTGACCGAGGGTGTCATTCCGACGGGCCAGAAGTTTGGCCAGAGCGCTGTGACGCAGGCCATCACGCAGTATGGCACGTATGTGTCCGTGTCCGACCAGCTGGAGCTGCACGCCATTGACGACGTGATTCTGGGTGCGGCGGAGGAGCTGGGCGCGTCCGCCGGTACGACGCAGGATAAGCTGGTGCGCAATGTCGCCGCAGCGGGCACAAATGTGCAGTACTGCGACAAGGTCGGCACGAACGGCGCACATACCGCCGTGACCAGCCGCGCAGGTCTGGACACCACCGCGAAGCTGACACCGGACGAGGTCAACAAGGCCGTGACGCTGCTCAAAAAGCTCAAGGCCCCGAAGATCGACGGCAAGTACATTGCCATCATCCACCCGTCCGTGGCATACGATCTGCGCTCGTCCGAGGCCTGGATCGAGGCGCACAAGTATGCGGGTCTGACGGAGCTGTTTACCGGCGAGATCGGCGAGCTGCATGGCGTGCGCTTCATCGAGACGACCGAGGCCAAGATCTTTAACGGCGAGGGCTGCCCGGTCAAGACGGCGGCGGACGAGTCCAAGGGTACGCCTGCGGTGTATTACAGCGTCTATGCGACGCTGTTCCTCGGCAAGGATGCCTACGGCATGATCGACCCCGAGGGCGGCAATCTGGAGATGATCATCAAGGACAAGGGCCAGGTCGGCGGGCCGCTCAACCAGTTCTCGACGCTGGGCTACAAGTTCTCCAGCGCGGCGAAGATCCTGTATGAGGACCGCATGGTGCGTGTGGAGAGCTGCGGCGCTTATTCCGCAGAGGACGAAGCAAACTGAGGAAGCCAGATGGAGACCGGCGAAAGCCGGTCTCCGGAAAAGACGGAACAGAAAAGGAGAATTGCTATGGAAAACGCATTTGCAGTCATGAAGACCATCACGCTGCCGCGCGCGGGCGGCACGGAGCAGCAGTCGGTGTTTGTCTGCGTCAACGGACGCACGTTTCAGGTGCCGCGCGGCAAGGCGGTCGAGGTGCCGGAGCCGGTGTATGAGGTGCTGGAAAACGCAAGACGGCAGCTGGAGGCGGCACGGAAGCTCGAGGATGAGCTGGCCGCCGGCTGAGGGCTGCGGACAGAAGAAAGGAGGCGGGGCGCATGACCATCCGCGAGGCGCTTGAGACGGTCGACCGGCTCAAGCCCAACCAGTATGGGAGCGCGGACAAGCTGCGCTGGCTGTCGGAGCTGGACGGAGCGGTGTACCGCGAGATCCTGACACAGCATGAAATGGACGTTCCGGCGTTTACAGGCTATACGCCGGAGGCAGATCTGGACGGGACGGTGCTTCTGATCGAGTGGCCGTATGACGAAATTTACCGGTGGTATCTGGAGATGAAGATCGACGACGCCAACGGGGAGATGACGAAGTACAACAATTCCGCCGCCAAGTACAATATGTACTATCAGGCGTACCAGAACGCGTACAACCGGGCGCATCTGCCGAAGAGCGAAGCGGCGTATATCAAGCTGTAGGGGGGATAGCGGGATGTTTTATCCAAAGCTGACGGAGCAGCGGCAGCAGACGCTGACGACCGAGGCGTTTCTCGGCTATGACCACGATCTGAAGCTTTCTGACGGGGAATTCTACGACATGGAGAATCTGACGTCGGACTGCTATCCGCTGCTTGCGCCGAGAGTGCGGCGGGGGACGGTGCAGGCGCTTTCAGGGGTGCAGGCGATCTGCGCGCGGGACAGGCTGTGCTGGGTGCAGAATCAGGTTTTGCATATCAACGGCGCGTCCATGGAGGCGTATATGCCGTCGGTGAACATCAAGGCGGGAGAAAAGCAGCTCGTGTCCATGGGCGCGTATCTGTGTATCTTCCCAGACGGAATTTACTTCAACACGGAGGATTATTCCGACAACGGGTACATGGGGCATGAGAATACGGTCGACGCGGCGGAAACGCCGATCAGCGTGTCGCTGTGTCTTGCGGACGGGCAGGCGCTGACACTGAGCTTCTCGCAGGCGGCGCAGCCGGAAAGCCCGTCGAACGGGCAGTATTGGCTGGACACGTCGGGGAGTCTGCACACCATCAAGCAGTGGGCCGAGGCCTCGGGGCAGTGGGTGTCCGTGCCGACGGTGTATGTGAAGCTGGCGGCGAACGGCATCGGCAAGGGCTTCAAACAGTATGACGGCATTGAGATCTCCGGGCTTTCCGGGAACGAGCAGCTCAAAAAGCTGAACGGCAGCCAGATTTTATACGGCGCAGACGAGAGTTCTATCGTCATCGTGGGGCTGATCGACCAGGCAGCGGAGGTCACGAGCGGGACGGTGAAGACGGCCCGGCGCGTGCCGGATATGGACTTTATCACCGAATGCGGCAACCGGCTCTGGGGCTGCAAGTACGGTGTGGCGGACGGGAAGACGGTGAACGAGCTTTACTGCTGCAAGCTGGGCGATTTTAAAAACTGGGCGTGCTATCAGGGGGTGGCGACGGATTCGTGGCGGGCCAGCTGCGGTACGGACGGGAAATGGACGGGCACGGCGACGCTGGCAGACAGTCCGGTGTTTTTCAAGGAGGACTGCTTCCACCGGGTCTATCCGTCGGCCTCGGGCGCGCATCAGGTCGTGGTGCAGAAGTGTGCGGGTGTGCAGAACGGGTCGAGCAAGAGCCTCGTGGTGGTGGACGACCGGCTGTATTACAAGTCGCGCATGGGCGTGTGCGTGTACGACGGGAGCCTGCCGCAGGAGATCGGCGGCTGCTTCGGCACGGTGCTGTATGCCAACGCGGCCGCGGGCGGTGTGCGCGGGAAATACTTCATCAGCATGGAGGATGCGGCGCACAGCTGGTCGCTGTTCGTCTACGACACGCGCAAGGGTCTGTGGCACCGGGAGGACAGCACGCACGCAAGCGAGTTTGCGCGGGTCGGCGACGAGCTGTATTTCCTTGAAAATGGAACGCTCAGGACCGTTTACGGCACAGCCGGGACGAAGGACGGGCCGGTCGGGTGGATGGCGGAGACGGGGATCATGACGTATGGCCTTGTCGGAAAGAAATACGTCTCGCGCATCAATCTGCGGATGCAGCTGCCGAAGGGGTCGAGCGTCGATTTCTGGGTGCAGTATGATTCGGACGGCGTGTGGCGGCACTGCGGGCACATTGAAGGCCGGGGGTTGCGGACGTTCCTGCTGCCGATCCGGCCCGCGCGGTGCGACCATCTGAAGTTCCGGCTGACAGGGAAGGGCGAGATGAAGCTGTTTAGTCTGGCGCGAGTCCTAGAGGCAGGAAGCGATGCGTAAGACGGGAGGTGCAACATGGGTAGTCTGACACTTGCATACCCGTCGATCGCGGGGAAGACGGCGCAGGAGCAGCTGGAGAGTATGCGGCGGTATCTGTGCGGGATGGCGGAGCAGCTGAATCTTGCCGACTGGTCGGCACGGGCGGCGCTGACGGAGATCGCACAGGTCATTGACGCGGACGGGCTGCCGGAGGCGGAGAAGAAGACAACGCTTTCGGGATACGCGGCTTTAAAGTCCCTCATCATCAAGACGGCGGATTTTGCGGCGGCGAATTCGGAGGTCTGGTCGGCGAAGCTTGCGGGGAATTATGTTGCGGCGTCGGACTTCGGGACGTATCTGGAAAAGACGCAGCTGACGATCGAGGGCAATTCCGTCGGGATCAAACAGCTGTATGATTACACGGCGGGCGTGAACAACGCGTTTTCCGTGAATGCGCAGCAGTACATCAAGACGGGGCTGCTGTATTACAACGACGTGACGCCGGTGTACGGTGTGGGCGTGGGCAATATCGAGACGACCGTAACAGACGGCGGCGGAAGGATCGTCGACCGGACGAAAAACGAACTGCTGACCGTGACGCCGAAACGCATTTCCTTCTGGCAGGAGGGGATGGAGGTTGCGTATCTGTCGGAGAAGAAGCTGCATTTCCCGTCCGGAACACTGGAGGCGTACAACGCGAAGCTGACCGGGACGATCACGGCGGCGGCAGGCTCGGCCTTTGGGCCGTGGACGATCTCGGACGGGAGCATCTACCGCGTGGAAAACGTGTTCGGCAGCAGCGCGGGTATGTATTTCGGGACGGGCGGCCTCTCCGTATCAGACCGGTTTCAGGTGGACGCGAACGGATATCTGACGTGCTCCGGCGCGACGATCTCCGGCGCGATCAGGGCGACGAGCCTGAATGTGACAGGCGCAAGCATCACGGGGCTTACGGTCGATGCGGCGAGTGTGACGGGCAATCTGTCCGCGTCGCGCATCAACGGCGGCATTCTGGATTTCAACAATTTTTCGGTCGATCACCTGTCGGCAAACGACATTACGACGGGGCTTTTATCGGCGGATTATATCAAGCTGGGCGGCGATATGGCGGTATATGATTCGCTGAGCAGCGGCACGGTCGGCGGGTGGCTCGGCTATACGACGGGCGCTTACGGCGGCGCGGGGATCCATATGCAAAGTGGGCTTGGCGAGGTCGTGGCGACGGCAAGCGGCGCGAAGCTCTGCTACGGCGGCAATACGCTCTCCGTCACGGAGGGCGGCGCGCAGACGAACTGCCGAATGGCGGTAGGCGGCGATCTGGTCGTGAGCGGCAGCGCGGCGCCGTCTGTTGACGGCGCGGGATCGCTCGGGTTTTCCGATTACCGGTGGTCGGTCGTGTACGCGCAGACGGGCACGATCACTACATCTGATCGGGAGAAGAAGACGGACATTTCGTATGCGCTGGAACGCTATGACGCGCTGTTTGAGAAGCTGCGTCCGGCAAGCTACCGGCTGAACGGCGGCACGTCCGGCAGGACGCACACGGGGCTTGTCGCGCAGGATGTGGAGCAGGCGCTGCGGGAGTGCGGATTGACGGGAAAGGACTTCGCGGCCTTTGTGAAAACGCAGAGGGAAGACGGCGGCGCGGACTACGGCCTGCGCTATGAGGAGCTGATCGCCATGTGTATCCGGCAGATCCAGATGCTGCGGGAAAGAGTGAGGAAATTGGAGGAAACGGCATGAGTAAGCTTTCGAATGCGATCGGCGCGCTGCGTATGGGGCTGGTGGAGGCGATCAACGCCTCCGGGCTCCCGCCGTGCGTCGTCGGAATGGTGCTCGATCAGGTGCGCGAGCAGGTGCGGCTGCTCGAGGCGCGGGAGGACGCGGAAACAGAGGAGAAAAAGGAGGAGGACAATGGCGCTTTACAGAGTGCAGGGTAACGGAAAGGCTCCGGCAGGGCTGCAGGCGGGCGACGAGGTCGTGACGGGCGGCGGCACGTACCGCATTCTCGGCGTAAACGCAGACGGCAGCTACCGCAGCTCGCTCAGCAACAAATATCAGACGATCTATAACTATCGCGGCAGCTACGGAACGGCTCCGGCCGGTCAGACGGACACAGTGCAGGTCAGAACGCCCGGCTATACGCCGTCCGGCGCGGCAAGCGAGGCAAAGGCGGCGCTGGACCGGGTGCTGTCGGAGAAGCCCGGCAGCTATACGTCCCGGTGGGACAAGGAGCTGGACGCGCTTTATGACCAGATCGCGAACCGGAAGGCGTTTTCCTACGATCTGGGGGCAGACCCGATGTACCGGCAGTACCGGGAGCAGTACCAGAGCGCGGGACGGCTGGCAATGGAGAACACAATGGGTGCGGCGGCAGCGCTCACGGGCGGCTACGGCTCAAGCTACAGCCAGCAGGCGGGGCAGCAGGCGTACAACGCGTATCTGCAGAAGCTCAACGAGGTCGTGCCGGAGCTCTACGCGCAGGCGCGCAGTCAGTATGACCGCGAGGGCTCGGCGCTTTCCGAGCGCTATGCGCTCATCAGCAGCCGTGAAAAGAGCGACTATGACCGCTACCGCGACCAGGTGTCGGATTATTACGCGGCACTGTCCGACGCGCGCGGCGCGTATCAGAGCGAGGCGCAGCGCAGCGAGAATCTGGCGCTGCAGTATGCGAAGCTGGCGAACGACAATTACTGGAACGAGCTGAACTATCGCTCCGACCGGGAGGACGCGGCGAACGCGCAGTACTGGAAGCAGCTTGCTTACGCGGACAAGCAGGCTGCCGCGGCGGAAAAGGCCGCGCAGGCCCGGCAGAAGGCGGCGCAGGCGGGTACGGCGAAGGACAAGCAGACAAAGCGCTCGTCTTCCCTTGCCAGAGGCAGAGGCGAAAAGCGCGGCAGAACGGCGCCCGGCACGGCGCGCCGCGATGAAATCAACTGAAAAGGCCGGAAGGAGGAGAACAGATGACAAAGCTTCCGGGCGCAAAGCCAAGCCCGCGCATTGCGGGCGGTGTGCTGCGCTGGTACGCGGGCGATACGTTTTCCGTGACGCTGGCGCTGGAGCTGCGCGATCAGGACGGCGATCCGGTCACGGTCGGCGCGTCCGACAGTCTGACGGTCAGCTTTTTTGACGCGTCGCACGCGCCGGTGTATACGTTTCAGTTTGACCGCGTGACAGGCGGGCAGGCAACGCTGACGTTTGACGATACGGTCAGCGCAAAATTTCCGAAGGGTGCGTATTTCTATGACATTTTGTATACGCACGGCGACAAAACAACGCTTGCGCGGGACAACCGCGCGGCGGCAGAGTGAGGTGCGGATATGCGGGTAGAGATTCCGAATACGATCACAGCAACCATTGGCGGACTGATCTCCAGAGGCGTGAAGGCGGTTGAGGTCACGGACGGGGGACGGCTCGTCTTCACGCTGACGGACGGCAGCACCGTCGATGTTGGAAGCGTCGTGGGGCCGCAGGGCGAGAAGGGCAGCACCGGCGTGCAGGGCCCGAAGGGCGATACCGGCGCGCAAGGCCCAAAAGGCGAGACGGGTAAACAGGGGCCAAAAGGCGAAACAGGCGCGCAAGGGCCAAAGGGTGAAACAGGCGCGCAGGGTGAGAAGGGCGACACCGGCGCACAGGGTCCGAAGGGCGGCACCGGCGCACAGGGCCCAAAGGGCGACCCCGGCGAACGCGGCCCGAAGGGGGAAACCGGCGCACAGGGTCCGAAGGGCGAGACTGGCACGGGCTTTCTCGTGAAGGGGTATTATGAGACGGCCTCCGCGCTGGAAGCGTCCGTGCAGGCGCCGATGGCGGGCGACGCTTACGGCGTCGGTACGTCGGAGCCGTATGACATTTATATTTTCGACGGCGTAACAGAGAGCTGGATCAACAATGGGCCGCTTCAGGGCGCGCGAGGTGAAAAAGGCGACAAGGGCGACCCCGGCGCGGACGGTGCGCCCGGAAAGGACGGCGCACAGGGCCCGGCGGGCGCGGACGGTACGCCGGGGCAGGATGGCACAACGTTCACGCCGTCTGTTTCTGCAGCCGGTGTTCTCAGCTGGACGAACGACGGCGGGAAGCAGAACCCGGCCAGCGTCAGCATCAGAGGCCCGGCGGGGACACCCGGGCAGGATGGGGCTGCCGGGCCGGCAGGTGCGGACGGTGCGCCGGGACAGGACGGCACGACCTTTACGCCCCATGTTTCCGCAGCCGGTGTTCTCAGCTGGACGAACGACGGCGGGAAACAGAACCCGGCCAGCGTCAGTATCAAAGGCCCGGCGGGCGCAGCAGGCAAAGACCCGGAGCCGTTTTATGTGACCTGCACGCTGTCGGGGCAGGATGTGTACGACGAGGGTGCTACACATGATAAGTCATTCGCTGAGATCCTTGCCGCCCATCAGGCAGGGCGGCCATGCCGTGCAATTTTGACGCTGGCCGGGAGCACTGGTGATGATACCGTGCTGCTTCCGCTGGCGGAGCTGAACGCGAACGCCACTGACGGGTATGTGAAATTTGCGCTGACAGAAATGACGCAGGGCGATACGCCGGAGGAACTGAGGGTCCGCTACGTATTGATCAATTCGGCGGATGCCGCAGAGGGCTTCTGGGGAACCAGATATACGCTGTCCGGCGATGAAAAATTCCTGCCGGATGTGACGGCCTCCGACAACGGAAAGTTCCTGCGGGTGTCCAATGGCGCATGGACAGCAGTGACGATCACGAACGCGAATGGAGGCAGCTTCTGATGGCGGAATTTTTGACATTTGACACCGACCTCACGGCGGTCGCGAACGCGATCAGAGCCAAGGGAGGCACATCCGCGCAGCTGATCTATCCGTCTGGCTTCGTGTCGGCAATTCAGGCGATCCAGACCGGCATTACGCCGAAGCTGGTCGTGACCACCTCTGCCGGGGCGGCAGTCACGGCAGTGAAGGGCTCCAAAACGGTCACGGGAACTGCCGGGACAGACGGAGTGTGCACGCTGGAGCTGCCGGAGGCAGGCGCGTGGAGCGTTACGTCGGCGAAAAACGGGGTGAATGCCGCGCAGAGCATCGTGATCGGCACGCAGAGCATGAAAATGCCCCTGTATCACGACAGCTTTGCCGACAATACATGGGAAGAGATCATCGCGGTGTGCAGGACCGGGATCGCCCCGGACAGCTGGGCCGTGGGAGACAGCAAGTCCATGACCATCGGCGGGACGGCCTATCAGGTCGATATCATCGGCAAGAATCATGACGAGTATGCGGACGGCTCCGGCACGGCTCCGCTGACGTTCCAGCTGCATGATTGTTACAGCGAAGCAAAGCAGATGTACTACACCAACCTGAGCGGTCTCGGCTGGAAGAACACCGATATGCGCCTGACCTATCTGCCTGCGATTCTGGCGCTGATGCCGGCGGAGGTGAAGAACGGCATCCACGCGGTAAACAAGAAGACATCTGAGGGGGGCAACAGCACGACGATTGAGACAGTATCGGACACGCTGTTCCTGCTCAGCGAGGTGGAGATTTTCGGGACTGCAAGTTCTTCCGTAGCCGGGGAAGGAAGCCAGTACGACTATTACAAGGCAGGCAACCCGAAGATCAAGAAGAGAGAAGGCGTTGACGAGTTCTGGTGGGAACGGTCGTCAGCCAGCGGCGGTATGTTTGGCAGAGTCAGAGCAAACGGCCAGGCGGGCGCGTCCAATGCCTCAAGCAGCCTCGGCGTAAGCTTTGCGTTCTGCTTCTGAAGGGAGGAAGCGTATGGAATATCTGAAGGTAAACGGAACGGAGTACCCCGCGCACTTCTGCGGAAAGCAGATCGACCGCGAATGGGATGGCCGCGCGTCGAAAACCGTCACGCTTGCCATGCCGTATGCACAGGCTGTGCAGCTGTTTGTGGATGGGCTGCGCTGGGGCATCGTCCGGCGTGAGGCCGACGCAGATGACGCGGCGCAGGAGCAGGACTGCTCCGGCTACTGCGTCGCAGGCCCGATCACAGACAACCGGGACGGGACGCTCAGTATTAAAATGGGCAGCTATACGCAGCTGGAGCAGGCGCTGCGGGAGCTGGAGGAGGCGCTGGCATGACGAGACTGGAACGGGAAACGCTTGCACGGATCAGGGAGCGTCTGGCGATCTTCGACCCCGGCGCGGCGGAGAAGCTGGCGGCCCTGCTGCCGGTGCTCAGGCGCTTCGCACAGAGCTACGCGGCGCTCGGGCCGGCAGCGAAAAAGACCATCGAGGCGCTGCTGCCGGAGCTGGCGGCGCTGCTGGAGGCGGCGGAAGGAGCGATGCAATGAGTGCGGAGCAGACGGGCGCATTCTTCGCGCTTGTAAGCGTGTGCAGCGGGCTTGGTTCCGTGCTGAGTCTGCTGCTGCTTCTGGCAAAGCCGGTGCGCGAGCGGCTGTTCGGCCTCAGCGCGATCCGGGAAGGGCAGCGCTGTATGCTGCGCGCGGATATGCTGGCGGCATATTATAAGCATAGGGAAGAAAAAACCATCCGGCAGTATGAATATGAGAATTTTCTCTATGAATACAAGGCGTATAAGGCGCTGCACGGCAATTCGTTCATCGAGCGCATTGCCCGCGAGGTCGCCGAATGGGAGATCGTGACATAGGCACAGGTACAGGAAAGGAGCTTTGGAGGTATGGAACAGTTTTTGAAGCGCATCGAAAATCTGCTGACGGTCAAGTCAATCGTGACGCTGGCGCTGACGGCGGTGTTCGCCTGTCAGGCGGTCAGGGGCGAGGTCAGCCAGGACTTTATGATGATCTATACGACGGTCATCGCGTTTTATTTCGGGACGCAGGCGCAGAAGCTGCAGAGCGGTGCGGAGACACGGCATGACGACGGCGCATCCGAGTAATTACACGAAGGGCCGCAGCGCACCCATCGAGTTTCTTGTGCTGCACTACACGGCCGGGCGCAACGACTCCGCCGCGGCGGGACTCAAATATTTTGAGTCCCCGCGCGGGGCCTCGGCCCACTATTTTGTCGACCGGAACGGCTGGCTGCAGTCGGTCAGCGACGAGGATACGGCATGGTCGGTCGGCACGGCGGGCGTTTATACGCAGAAGCACCCGCGCTGCCGCAACGGCAACTCGATCTCCATCGAGATGTGCTGCCGGTATGACGCGGGGCGCTACTGGCTGGAGAACGCGGTCGTGGCGAACGCGGCGCTGCTGACAAGAAGGCTGATGCGCAAGTACGGCATTCCGATCGAAAACGTGCTGCGGCATTATGACGTGGTCAGCAAGCGGTGCCCCGCAATGTGGGTGGACGACGAGAACGCGTGGTTCGCGTTCAAACGGCAGGTCATGGAGGTGATGGAGATGACGAAGGAGGAGCTGCTTTCTCTGAAGGGAACGGGCGACCATCCGTCCGACTGGGCGCTGCAGGCGGCGCAGTGGGCCAAGGAGAACGGCATTTTTACCGGCGACAGCGCGGGCAACTTCGGCTGGCAGCAGCCGGTCACGCGCGAGGCCGTGGCGAAGCTGCTGTACGAATACGATCAGGCACGTAACGTTGACAGCGGCGCGGCGGACATGGTAAAATAAGCGGGAAGAAGGAACACGCGGAAAGGGGGGAGGCGGATGCTGGAGATTCTGCTGATCAGTGCGGGCGCGGTATTGGAGACGCTGTTCATCATGCGCTCTTATAAGCGGCGCGATGCGTCGTCTGTCGTGCTCAAGACCATGGCGTCGGTGGTGTTCGTGCTGCTGGGGCTGCTGGAGCTGCGGTGGATGGGGCCGAGTTTGTACGGATGGTATGTCGTGGCGGGACTGACGCTCGGGATGCTGGGCGATCTGCTTCTGGCGCTGCGGTTTTTGTCGGAAAAGCTGCACCGGCTGTTCTTCGCTGCTGGCTCCGTGTCGTTTTTTCTGGGCCATATCGTGTATATTCTCGCGATCCTGGCGCTCTGCCCGGCGGCGTGGCTGTACGCGATCCCCATCGCGGTGGTGGCGCTGGGCGCGGCCTGCTTCTACGCATACGCCAAGGAGGTGCGCGCGGGCAAAATTACGCCGCTCGGCGTGCTTTATATCGGCGGCGTTTTGTTCATGACGGCCTGCGCGGCGACGGGCGCGTTTATCGAGTCCAACCGGGCGCTGTTCCTGTTCTTTGTCGGCGGCATCTGCTTCTCGACGAGCGATAATATGCTGGTCGTGCTCTCCTTCGGCAAAAACGACAGCCCCTACCGCAACGCGGTTCTGCACGTGCTGTACTATATGGCGCAGATCTTTATCGCGCTGACGATCAAGTTTGTGTAAAGCAGCGCACTCGAAGCAAAAAACGGGGCTGTTTCGCGGCAGCCCCGTTGACAGTCCACCAGTCCTGCACGGCAATGAGCCGTTCCGCCGTTACCTCGAATCCGGCTTCCTCCCGCACTTCCTTTTCCGTGTTCGACGCGATGGACTGGTCGACATCGCACCAGCCGCCGGGCAGAGCCCAGGTCCCGTTGTTTTCGTGAACGAGAAGAATTCTGCCGTCTGCAAACACAGCCGCCCGCGTGTCGACCTTCGGCGTCTGGTAGCCTGTCTCATTGCAGAACAGGTCATGGATCTTTTCGGTTGGAAGACCGGTTCGCGCGGAGAGCATTTCGGCGGCGATCTGCCGCAGCTCCGCGTAACGCTCCCGGTCATATTGGTCCTTCCCATATTGCAGCCCGGCCTGCGCGATATCGTCCGTGTGGGAAAAGGCGGTGATGAGCGGCTGCATAACGCCGAAGGACAGCACAATGACCGACAGGAACGTCTCAGCAGACAGCGTGCCGCGCATGGAGAGCAGGCACCCGACCGGCAGAATGCCGAGCAGCGTCGACGGCAGGATCGCCATGCCCGCGCCGGTGCGTGATGTCAGGGACTATTGTGAATCTATGGGCGAGGATCTGGATGATTTCGAGTCCGATGTGGGCGCGAATTACAAGCTGCGCTATGAGGTGCAGGAAATCGATACGGCTTCCGAGCGCAAGATGAGCACCCTGACTCTGCTGCAGAGCGGCTGCTTTTTGACAGACTGACAAAAAATCGATGCAGAAAGGCGGATTTTTGGGGCGAATCTGCCATTGACATTTGCTGGCCCGCTGTATATAATGACCCCAGAAATCAGGAAAGGAGCCGACACGCGATGAAAAAGCTGTTTACGACTGCTATGATGATGCCCATGTGCATGCGCTGCATGTGCATGTTTTCGCGTACTCAAAAATCGGCTCGCTTTGTTTCATAAATTTCCATATTGGCAGTCAAACCGCCAATGCCGGAGCTGAGAAACGATGTGAGTTTCCCGGCTCTTTTTATTTGTCTCAGAAAACCTATTAAAACACTGTGGAAGGGGATTTCCCATGATCGAGCTGAAACATCTCGGCAAAATCTATTCCTCGGCCTCCGGCAGCGTGGAAGCGCTGAAGGATGTGAACCTGACCATCGCGGACGGCGAGATCTTCGGTATCATCGGCCTGTCCGGCGCGGGCAAATCGACGCTGGTGCGCTGCATCAACCTGCTCGAACGTCCGACCTCCGGCGAGGTCTGGGTCGACGGACAGAACCTGACGGCGCTCAGAGAGAAGGCGCTTTTGCAGGTACGCCGGCAGATCGGCATGATCTTCCAGAGCTTCAACCTGCTTGAGCAGCGGTCGGTCCTGCGCAACGTCTGCTTCCCGCTTGAAATTTCCGGCACGCCGAAGGCGGAGGCAAAGAAGCGCGCGGAGGAGCTGCTGAAGGTCGTGGGCCTTGCCGACAAGGCCGCAAGCTTCCCCTCGCAGCTGTCCGGCGGACAGAAGCAGCGCGTGGCCATCGCCCGTGCGCTGGCGACCAATCCCCGGTACCTGCTGTGCGACGAGGCGACCAGCGCACTCGACCCCAACACGACGCGCTCCATTCTGGAGCTGCTGCGCGAGATCAACAAGACGCTCGGTGTGACGATCATTGTCATCACGCACGAGATGAAGGTCATCGACCAGATCTGCGACCGCGTGGCCGTCATCGATAAAAGCTGCATCGCCGAGGAGGGCCGCGTGGCGGACGTGTTCACGAACCCGAAGTCCGATATTGCGCGCGAGCTTGTGCTCCCACAGGAGCGGCCGGTGCTCGATCCCACGACCGGCGGGCGGAAGCTCCGCCTGATCTTCAACGGCGAGGATACGCAGAAGCCCGTCATTTCCGAAATGATCCTGGCCTGCCGCGTGCCGGTGAACGTGCTGTTCGCCGATACGAAATCCGTCGAGGGCGCGGCCTACGGCCATATGATCCTCGAGCTGCCGAACGACGAGCACGACGCGGAAAAGGTCGTCAGCTGGCTGAAAAACAGCGGACTGACGTGGAAGGAGGAGCGGTAAATGGCTACCGAATATTTCGTAAAGCTCTGGGATAACAACATTATCCAGCTGGGCATCTGGCAGACGGTCTACATGACCGCGCTCACCACGATCTTCGCGTATCTCATCGGCCTGCCGCTGGGCGTCATTCTCTGGGCGACGGACAAGGACGGCCTGCACCCCAACAAGGGCGTCAACACCGTGCTCGGCTTTATCGTGAACTTCTTCCGCTCCATCCCGGCAGTCATTCTCATGGTTGCCATGATCCCGGCGGCGAAGCTGCTGCTCGGCACCTCGACCGGCAACGGCGCGGTCATCGTCACATTGATCATCGCCGCCGCGCCGTATGTGGCGCGCATGGTCGAGTCCTCTTTGAAGGAGGTTCCCGCAGGCGTGATCGAGGCAGCACAGGCCATGGGCTGCACGAATTTTCAGATCATCTGGCACGTGCTGCTGCCGGAGGCAAAGCCGTCGCTCATCTCCGGATGCGTCATTTCGACTGTTACCATTCTCAGCTACACGGCGCTGGCCGCGACGCTGGGCGGCACGGGTCTTGGACAGATCGCCATCATCCACGGCCACCAGAGAAGCCAGAAGCTCGTCGTCTGGGTCTGCGTGCTGCTGATTGTCGTGATCGTCCAGCTCATCCAGATCGTGGGCACCACTGTCGTTCGGAAGACCGATAAGCGCGCCCGCTGAAAGGAGCGTCCCATGAGACTGATTTTTGAGCGGCTGCTCCGCATCAACTGGCGATGCGGCCGAATGTGACCGAAGCCGTCCGCACGTCAGAAACAAACCGATTTTAAATTATATAAAGGAGATTTTATCATGAAAAAGGTACTTGCAATCGTCCTTTCCGCTCTGCTGCTCGTCGCCGCGCTTGTCGGCTGCGCTTCCAAGAGCGAACCCGCTTCCAACGACAACAATGCTTCCGCCGATACCGCCGCTTCCACCGACGGCAAGCTCGAAACGCTGAAGGTCGGCGCTTCCTCCACCCCGCACGCTGAAATTCTCGAGCAGGTCAAGGACACGCTGGCTGCCGAGGGCTATGACCTCCAGATCGTGATCTATGACGACTATGTGCTGCCGAACCAGTCTCTGGCTGACGGCTCGCTCGACGCAAACTACTTCCAGCACACCCCGTATCTGAACAGCTTCAACGCCTCCAACGGTACCGATCTCGTCTCCGCAGCCAAGATCCACTATGAGCCGTTCGGCCTGTACGGCAACGGTGTCGCCTCTGTTGCGGACATTGCCGCCGACGCAACCATCCTGATCCCCGCCGACGACTCCAACGAGACGCGTGCTCTGCTCCTGCTGGCGCAGGAAGGCCTCATTGAGCTGCCCGCCGATGCTTCCGCCGAAAAGGGCGTGACCACGCTGGATATCGTCGACGCGAAGGGCCATGACGTGCAGCCGCTGCAGGCCGATACCGTCCCCGCACAGCTGGCGAACTCCAACCCCGGCACCGTGGCCGTCATCAACGGCAACTATGCGCTGCAGGCAGGCCTCCACGCCGCTGACGCGCTCGCGATCGAAGATGCCTCCGGCGACGCGGCCCAGACCTACGCCAACATCATTGCCTGCCGCGCAGGCGAAGAAAACAGCGCCAAGATCCAGGCACTTGTCAAGGCGCTCCAGTCCGATGCTGTGAAGGAATACATCGAAAAGACCTACAACGGCGCTGTTGTTGCGATCTTCTGATCCTAACGCATTTCCGCCCGGCTCCGATTTGGAGCCGGGCGGTTTCTCGTTTTGGGGCAGCGGTATCAACGGCCCTTGGAACAGGCGCAGCAAAGGCTGGCTCTATTCCAGCGCCTCGTACAGCGGGCGCAGCTCTTCGAGCTTGGTGAGACTGCAGGAGGCGTTCCATGCCATGAAGCCGCCGGTCAGGCCCTCTTCCCGCAGCGCGCGGATCTGGTCGCCGATCTCCTGCACGCCGTATTCGTTATAGGGCGGCTGGATGGCGTTATAGGCCTGGATCCAGGTGCGGTCGACTGCGGGCGTAGGCGTTTCGGCCTGCCGCTTGGCGGCAGATTCGGCCCAGTCGAGCAGCGTCTCATACGGATGCTCCCACGGGCGGTAGGTCCCGTTGCGGGCAAAATGGTCGGGGTACGGCATACCGGAGATCACGTCGACGACATTGCTGACGGCTGGCCAGTACTGGCCGTAGGCCGTGACGTAGTTGCGGCTCGTCTCGCCGAAGACGTCCGCGCCGACGTAGACGCCGTATTCGTGCAGGATATCCGTGGCGTACATCAAAAAGCGCTGGATGGCCTGCGCCTTTGTCTCGCCGTACTCGTTGCGGAAGTCGATATCGCCCGAGGCTTCGTATTGGTCCGTATTGTCCGGGAAGCGGACATAGTCGAACTGGATCTCGTTAAAACCCATGGTCTGCACTGCGTCGATAGCCAGCGCGACCTTATACTCCCAGACATAGCGGCAGAAGGCACTCGGCCAGTAGCTGGCTGCGACATACAGCGACTCGCCGGAGCCGTCGGCAATGGCGTACTCGGGATGATCCTGGCAGAAGAAGGAGTCGTTGAAGGTTGTCAGACGGCCGATCACATAGAATCCTGCGTCCTTGATTTTCTGAATGACTGCCTGATAATCTGCGACGGAGTTTTGGGCGTACTGATACGCCGTGGGGGAATATTCCTCGTACACAGGCGAATCGTAGCCGATGGACGTGCCATCCATGATGTTGACGACGAAGGCGTTGATCTTCGTCGATTTTGCGTATTCGATGTACTTGTCGATATCTTTTAAAATTGCCGGGTCGCAGGTAAGATAAATTGCGTAGCACGGGTTCGGCATTTTGTTGTCTTCAAAGCTTGCCTTCGTGCGTGGGAAATAATCAAGGCTTTCCGCGTCGCCGCCGCCCCATTTGTCGCCGCGTCCGGCATGGATGGCGTAGACGCCGAAGCGGTCATAGACGTCGTTGGCCTCCTCCTGCACCGTCGAGACATACTGGCCGCTGATGTAGCCCGTCTGACCCTGATAGGCTACCTGATATAAATCAACGATGCCGTCCGTCGTACCCTCGTAGCTCAGAACCTGCAGCTCCGTTCCCTTTTCGACCAGCGTGCCGAGCTCGAGCGTGTTTTTGTCCAGACGGAGGTTCTGCGGCGTGCGGACATAGACGACCTTCTCTGCGATTACGGCGGAGGGGTCCTGCGTCAGGTTTTCCTCGGAGACATAGCCGCAGTCCAGCGTGGAGAAATAGGTCAGATAGTACCGGACGCCGTCGCGCTCGACAGAGCGGTCGGTCGAATACGTGATCTGCATCCCGCGCGCGACCGTTCCGGCCTCGGAAAGCTCCTCGGTATAATACGGGACCTGCGTCGTGATGGCGCAGATAAAGCCCGACTCATAGCGCGGCGTCTCGTCCTGCGTCGTCTCCGGCGCAGACGCTTCCTTGGGCGCGGCCCCGGCGATCACGCAGACGAACAGGATCAGCGCGATCATAATCAGGACCGTGATCATCACGCCCCAGGTGTGCTCGCGCAAAAACCGCTTCAGCTGCGCCAGCCTCTTTGCGCGCAGCTTCTGCTTTGCCGTGGCGGGCATTCGCTTTGTTCTGCGTAGTTTCATATACACTCCCAAGCGTCCGCGCAGCGGCGGGCGCTGTTTATCAAGATAAGGGCATTATACTACATTTTGATCAGGATTTCTACCTTTTTTGGAATATCGTCCCTGATCCAGCCTGAATTTTCCCGCTTATTTTGCGTTTTTCCTCCACTTTGCGAAAAATCTCTTTTTTCTTCGACACGCATATGATAGGATAAGAGGCAAGATATCCTGTTCAAAGTGAGGCCATATTTATGCTTGGAGTTCTTGTCAACGCGCTTGCCATTCTCGCCGGAGGCTCGGTCGGGCTGCTGGCAAAGAAGGGCATCCCGGAAAAAATCACAAACGCGATCATGACCGCGATCGCGCTCTGCGTGATCTATATCGGCGTCAGCGGGATGCTGAAGGGCGAAAATACGCTCGTGCTGATCGTGTCAATGGTGCTCGGCACCGCCGTGGGGACGCTTCTGGATCTCGACGGGCGCATTGAGCGCCTCGGCGGCAGGATCGAGCGCCGCTTCCAGCGCGGCGGGAAGCGGACCCCCATCGCCGAGGGCTTTGTGACGGCGTCGCTCCTGTTTTGCGTGGGCGCGATGGCGATCCTCGGCAGTTTCAACGCCGGTCTGAAGCAGGACTATGAGCTGCTGTTCACAAAATCCCTGCTCGACGGCATTTCGTCTTGTATGCTGTCCGTCTCGCTGGGGCTGGGCGTGCTGTTTTCCTCCGTGCCCGTGTTCGTGTATCAGGGATTGCTTGCCCTTCTGGCGCACGTGATCGCGCCGCTGCTGTCCGACGCGGCCATCACGGAGATCACGTGCTGCGGCTCGGTGATGATCCTTGCCATCGGCCTTAATATGCTGCACCTCACGAAGATCAAGACCGCCGACCTCCTGCCCGCCGTGCTGTTCGCGCCGGTACTCACATGGGCGTTCTCCTTCCTGCCGCTGTGACTCCGCAGCGGTCTGGTTCAGAAGCAACTGGCAGCAAAAACCGCACGTACCCAAGCCGGACGCTCCTGGCTGCTGCTTCTCTTAAATGAGCTCCCGGCCATACCGGCGGTTCCCACGGTTTTCCTTGCAAACACTGGATTTTGTGGTATGATAAGAAAAAATAACATTGATGAGGTTTTTCTATGATCACCATTTCCAACCTTGCCATGCAGTTTGGCGGCTCTGTGCTGTTCAAGCAGGTCGATCTGCAGTTTACGCCCGGCAGCTGCTACGGCATTATCGGCGCCAACGGCGCGGGCAAATCGACGTTTTTGAAGCTCCTGTCCGGCGAGCTGGAGCCGACGTCTGGCGAAATTTTCATCAAGCCCGGCGCGCGGATGTCCGTTCTGAAGCAGGATCAGAACCAGTACGACGCGTATACCATTCTCGACACCGTCATCATGGGCAACCAGCACCTGTACGACGTGATGAAGGAGAAGGACGCGCTTTATGAAAAGCCGGATTTCTCCGAGGAGGACGGGATGCGTGCGAGCGAGCTTGAGGCGGAGTTTGCCGACATGGACGGCTGGGAGGCCGAGTCCGACGCGTCAAAGCTTTTGCAGGGCCTCGGCATCCCGGTGGAGTTGCACTATGATCTCATGGCCAACACCGACCCGCGTCTGAAGGTCAAGGTGCTGCTTGCGCAGGCGCTGTTCGGTAAGCCCGATATCGTCATGCTCGACGAGCCGACGAACAACCTTGATATCGAGGCCATCAACTGGCTCGAGGATTTTATTCTGGATTACGAGGACACCGGCCTTGTCATCGTTGTCAGCCACGACCGTCATTTCCTCAACACCGTCTGCACGCATATCGTCGATATCGACTACGGCAAGATCAAGATGTATGTCGGCAACTATGATTTCTGGTACGAATCCTCCCAGCTCATCCAGCAGCTCATCCGCAACAAGAATAAGCGTGCCGAGGAAAAAATCGCAGAGCTGCAGACCTTCATCGCCCGCTTCGCGGCCAACAAGGCCAAGAGCAAGCAGGCGACCTCCCGCCGCAGACTGCTCGACAAGATGACCGTCGAGGAAATGCCCGCGTCCTCGCGCCGGTACCCGTTCGTGGGCTTTGAGCGCGAACGCGAGGTCGGCAAGGACATCCTGTTCGTGACGGATGTGTCCAAGACCATCGACGGCGTGAAGCTTCTGGATAAAGTCTCGTTCATTGTCAATAAGAATGATAAGATCGCCTTTGTCGGCGAAAACGAGCTGGCGCAGACGACGCTCTTTAAAATTCTCATGGGCGAGCTGGAGCCGGACGAGGGCAGCGTCAAATGGGGCCAGACCGTCACGACCAGCTATCTGCCGAAGGACAACACCGCCTATTTTGAGGGCTGCTCCGACTCGCTTGTCGACTGGATCCGGCAGTATTCGGCGAAAAAGGACGACGTGTACCTGCGCGGCTTCTTGGGCCGGATGCTGTTTTCCGGCGAAGAGGTCTTCAAGCCCGTGAATGTGCTGTCCGGCGGCGAAAAGGTCCGGTGTATGCTCTCGCGCATGATGCTCTCGGGCGCGAACGTGCTGCTGCTTGACCAGCCGACGAACCATCTGGACATGGAGGCCATTCAGGCCGTCAACAAGGGCCTGTGCGCCTTCCCCGGCAACATTCTCCTTGCCTCGCACGACCATGAGCTTTTGCAGACCACCTGTAACCGCGTCATCGAGTTCCAGCCCGACGGCACCATTATTGACCGCCTCTGCTCCTACGACGACTATGTCGCGTGGAAGCTGGCGAAGGAAGCATAATAAAAGAGGTTTTTATGGATATTCCGTATCAGGAGATCAACAGCAAAACCATCGACCGTTGGGTCGAGGAAGGCTGGGAATGGGGGAAGCCTGTTTCCCACGAGGAATATGAAAAGGCAAAGGCCGGTACGTGGGACGTCAAGCTGACTCCGGTCAAATTCGTCCCGCACAGCTGGCTCGGCGAGCTGAAAGGCAAGCGCGTGCTGGGGCTGGCCTCCGGCGGCGGGCAGCAGATGCCCATTTTCGCCGCGCTGGGGGCGCAGTGTACGGTGCTGGACTATTCGCAGCGGCAGCTGGATTCCGAGAAACTGGTCGCGGAGCGGGAGGGCTATGACATTACCATCGTCCGCGCCGACATGACCAAGCGCCTGCCGTTTGACGAAAACAGCTTTGATCTGATCTTCCATCCCGTCTCCAACTGCTACGTCTACGCAGTGCTGCCCATCTGGCGCGAATGCGCACGGGTCTTAAAGCCCGGCGGACGGCTGCTGGCCGGGCTTGACAACGGCCTGAACTTCGCCTTCGACGAGGACGAAACGCGGATCATCAACACGCTCCCGTTCAACCCGCTCGAGGATGAGGAGCAGATGCGGCAGCTGGAAAAGGACAAAAGCGGCGTTCAGTTTTCCCACACCGCGCACGAGCAGCTCACGGGCCAGCTCAAGGCGGGATTGCAGCTGCTGGACCTCTACGAGGACACCAACGGCTACGGCAATCTGCACGCGCACAACATCCCCACCTACTGGGCGACGCTTGCAAGAAAGGCATAAGGCAGCACCGCACAATTGCGTCGGCGCGCTTCGGCGCAGCTTTTCCGCCAATTTCGCGGTTTGAAGCGTTTGAAATACATACAGTATTCCCGCGCTTTTCAGACCTTGACTTGACGAAAAACTCTCACCGGATCAGCTTGCCGAATGGTGCGGTGCTGCCATAACATCATACAGGGGGAGGACGGCTTCGTCCTCCCTCCCTTGGTCATGTGCAGCTATGGCGGCTGAAAAAGCCTATACGGAGCGCCTCAGCATCTGCTGCGCACAGGCAAGCATCCAGAACACGCTCCCCGCATAGATCAGAAGCTCCGGCAGCTGCGCGCCCGCAAGGCTGACTGCGCCGAACAGAACGCCCAGCAGCGAATAAAACGCCAGCCGGCGCCGTGCGCCCCGCTCAAAGCTGAACGCGCCCGCGTGATAGCTTGCCAGCATGAACGCGATCATGGCGAACAGCGAGAAGCAGTAGTCCAGAATCGCGGGATTGATCTCCCAGTGGCGGAAATCGCGGAAGAGCTTCGCAACATAGAACAGCACAACGAAGACGGAAAACGCCGCCGAGGGCTTTTTTTTCTTCCACCGCAGCACGGCCCCCGCGCCGAGCGAAAGTCCGGCCAGCAGGCCGAGCAGGCTCACGAGCATCTGCGCAATAGAGCCCCGGAAGCTGAGCACGCAGCCCGCGATCAGCCCCAGCGCACCGAGCAGCGAAAACGTCAGATCCTGCCCGCTGGGCCGGTAGACGGCTTCATAGGCGGACTTCTTTTCCAGACTGACCGCAGCGAGCGCAAAGACGAAGACCATCAGGATGCTGAACGCGATCAGCGGGACGCTGCTGCCGCCGGACAGCTGCGTCATGCGAAAAAAGTAACCGGCGATGGCGGAAAGGATCGCGGCGTAGACGACGCCGATCATGCCGGATTTCTGCTTCATATCTCAAATACCCCCAAGCGAGCTTCATTTCATATAGTATAGCACACACGCGGGGGAAATGACACCCCGCAGACAGGAATTTGCGTTTTTTTCGCGCACAGTGCGCTTTTGCGCAGATCAGGGCGAAAAAAGAAGGAAAAAAACAAGAAATTCCGGGTCAAATACAGAAATACTCCTTGCAATTTCCGCCCGCGGATGCTATAATAAGGCCATCTTGATAGTATTTTACTTGAGAGTGGGGAATTGCTCCCCACTCTTTCTTGCTGGTAAGGGGGATTTTTCATGAAGGTAACGGAGCAGGTGGCGCAGTTTGCAGAACCTGTCGTGCAGGCGCACGGCTGTACGCTCTGGGATGTGGAATATGTCCGCGAGGGCGGAGAATGGTTCCTGCGCCTGTACATCGACAAGGACGGCGGCGTGGATATCTCCGACTGCGAGGCCATTTCCCGCGCGCTCGATCCGATCCTCGATGAAAAGGACCCCGTGCCGGACAGCTACAATTTTGAGGTCTGCTCGGCAGGACTCGAACGGCAGCTGAAGCGCCCGTCCGATTTTGCACAGTTTATGGGCAGCTCCGTCTCGGTGAAGCTCTTCAAGCCCATAGGCGGCGCGAAGGAATTCATCGGGAAGCTCGCGGGCTATGCGGACGGCGCCGTGACCATCGACACCGCAGGAACCACATATACATTCCAGAAAAACGAGGTCGCGCAGGTGCGGCTTCACGTCGAGTTTTAAAGGGAGGAATTTAGAAAACTATGAATGCCGAAATTTTTGCAGCGCTTGCGCAGCTTGAAAAAGAACGCGGGATCCCGCAGAGTTACATGGTCGAGAAGATCACGCAGGCTCTCGTCGCTGCATACAAAAAGGACAAGGACGGCTACACCGACAACGTCTTCGTCGAGGTCAAGGACAACGATATGCATATGTACGTGCAGAAGGAGGTCGTCGACGACGTCATCACCCCCGCCACGGAAATTACGCTCGACGCGGCCCGCAGAATCAGCAAGACCGCGCAGCTGGGCGACCTCGTAAACGTCGACGTGCAGACGAAGGACTTCGGCCGCATCGCCGCGCAGACGGCCAAGCAGGTCATCATCCAGGGTATCCGCGAAGCAGAGCGCGGCATGGTCTTCGACACCTTCTCGTCCAAGGAGCACGAGATCCTGACCGGCACGGTGCTGCGCATCGAGCCCGCGACCAACGACATGACCATCCGCATCGGCGGCGGCAACGACAAGACCGACGCCATGCTCTCCGCATCCGAGCAGGTCCGCACGGAGTATTATCACGAGGGCGACCTCATCCGTGTCTATGTCGTGGAGGTCCGCCGCTCGACCAGAGGCCCGCAGGTCATCGTCTCCCGGACGCACCCCGGCCTTGTCAAGCGCCTGTTCGAGCTTGAGGTTCCGGAGATCGCCTCCGGTCTCGTTGAGATCAAGTCCATCGCCCGCGAGGCAGGCTCCCGCACGAAGCTGGCCGTCTACGCCTCGCAGGACGGCATCGATCCGGTCGGCGCCTGCGTCGGCACGCGCGGCGCAAGAGTCGGCGCGGTCGTGAACGAGCTGCACGGCGAAAAGATGGACATCATCGTCTGGTCAGAGGACCCGGCGAAGTTCGTCGCCGCGGCGCTCTCCCCGGCAGACGTCAAATCCGTGACGCTTCTGCCTGGCAGCGCGAAGGCCTGCCGCGTGATCGTCCCGGACGATCAGCTGTCGCTCGCCATCGGCAAGGAGGGCCAGAACGCCCGTCTTGCCGCCCGCCTGACCGGCTACAAGATCGACATCAAGCCCGCCTCGCAGGAGCAGGAGCTCGAAGCGATCGACGCGCAGCCGGACGAAGCGCCGGAAGACGCCGAGCCGCAGGCGTAAGCCTGCTTCTGAAAAGGAGGCGCGCATATGCAGAAAAAAATTCCCATGCGCCAATGCGTTGGCTGCCGGGAAATGAAGGCGAAAAAAGAACTGGTCCGCGTGGTCAGAAGCCCGGAGGGGGAAATTTCCCTCGATTTCCGGGGCAAGGCGCCCGGCCGGGGCGCATATGTCTGCCCGCAGGCCGAATGCCTCAGGCGGGCGATCAAGTCCAGGGCGCTCGAGCGGGGGCTTGACTGCCAGATCCCGCAGGAGATCTACGATCAGCTCCTTTTGAGAATGGAGGCGGGCGATCATGACTGACCAGCAGCAAAAGGCACTGCGCCTGCTGGGCCTTGCCCGCCGCGCACGGCTTCTGGAGATCGGCGAGGAGCCGGTCGGCATCGTCTGCCGCAGCGGCAAGGCGAAGCTTCTATTGGTAGCAAAGGACGCCGGCGACCATACCTTCCGCCGGGCACGCTCCTTTGTTTCGGGCAGCAAATGCCCGTATATCTGCGCGCCGTACACCAAAGACGAGCTGGGGAACGGACTGGGCTGCAATGCCTGCGCGCTGTGCGCGTTTACCGATCCCGCGTTTGCAAAATCGTTTCTTGAGGCACTGGGCGATCCGGGACATAATGAGATCCTGACCCAGCTGACCGTGCAGACGCAGCGCGTCCTGAAGCGCCGGCAGGAGGCGCAGGCGCACAGAAAGAATGTCAAAACAGGGAAGAAATAACTGGAGGTGGCTGTATTGAGTATTGAAGTGAAACAGAAGATCAAGGATGTCGCGGACGATTTTGCGATGCCGGCCAAGAAGCTGATCGAGATCGTCGGGAAGTTCTATGAAAAGCCGAAAAGCAGCTCCCAGAATTTGACGGAAGACCAGCTGAACGTGATCGTCGACTATATCACGCAGCAGAACCAGATCGATTCGATCGAGCAGGTCTTTGCCGCAGCTGCGCAGAAGAAGGAAGCGCCCGCTCCCGCGCCCGCACAGCAGGCAAAGCCCGCCGCACCCGCACAGACCGCGCAGGCCGGGAACCAGCCGCGTCCGCAGGGCGGTCAGAGCCAGCCGCGCCCGCAGCAGCAGGGGAATGCGCCGCGTCCGCAGCAGAACAGCCAGCGCCCGGCGCAGCCGCAGGGCGGCCAGAACCAGCCGCGCCCGCAGCAGACTGCTGCCCAGCCTGCCGCCAAGCAGCCGCAGCCCGAGCGCAAGCGCGAGCGCCGCGTCATCGACACCAGCGCCGTCACGGTCAATGCTGACCGCTATGACGACCGCGTTGATTCGCTCGTCTCCGACCGCGTGCAGAATTATTCCAGCGGCAAGCAGAAGATCGGCAGCAAGAATAAAAAGCAGCAGCAGGCCAAGCGCTTCGGCACAAAGTCCCGCTCCGAGGAGCAGGAGAAAATGCGCCGCCTCCAGCTTGAAATTGCCAAGAAGGCGCAGCTGGTCGTCAAGATCCCCGACGAGATCACCGTCGGCGAGCTGGCCTCCCGCATGAAAAAGACGGTGGCCGAGGTCATCAAGTGCCTGCTGAAAAACGGCGTCATGGCCACGGTCAACCAGACCATCGACTTTGACACGGCGGAGTTCGTCGCCACCGAGCTTGGCTGCAAGGTCGAGCACGAGGTCATCGTCACCATCGAAGAGCGTCTGTTCGACGACCATCAGGACACCGCAGACGAGCTTGTCACCCGTCCGCCGGTCGTGGTCGTCATGGGCCACGTCGACCACGGCAAGACGAGCCTGCTCGACTATATCCGCCACGCGAAGGTCGCGGCCGGAGAGGCAGGCGGCATCACGCAGCACATCGGCGCGTATACCGTTGAAATCAATGGCCAGCCTATCACCTTCCTCGATACCCCGGGCCACGCGGCCTTTACCGAGATGCGTGCGCGCGGCGCCATGTGCACCGATATCGCCATTCTTGTCGTCGCCGCGGACGACGGCATCATGCCGCAGACCATCGAGGCCATCAACCACGCCAAGGCCGCCGAGATCCCCATCATCGTGGCCGTCAACAAGATGGATAAGCACGGCGCGAACCCCGACCGCATCCTGACCCAGCTGACCGAGCACGGTCTGACACCGTCTGAATGGGGCGGCGAAACAGAGGTTTGTAAGATCTCTGCCAAGACGGGCGCAGGCATCGACGAACTGCTTGAGACGGTCATTCTGACCGCTGAGATGGAAGAACTCAAGGCAAACCCGAACCGTGCGGGCAAGGGCTGCGTCCTTGAAGCGCGTCTGGACAAGAACCGCGGCCCGATCGCAACGCTGCTTGTCCAGAACGGCACGCTGCGTCAGTCCGACCTTATCATTGCGGGCACGGCTGTGGGCCGCGTGCGTGTCATGACGAACGACAAGGGCGCGCAGGTCAAGGAAGCAGGCCCGTCCGTTCCGGTCGAGATCACCGGCCTTGCCGAGGTCCCGTCTCCCGGCGACGAATTCAGCGTCGTCTCCGACGAGCGCATGGCGCGTCAGCTTGTCGAGCAGCGTAAGCAGAAGATCAAGGACGACGCCAACAAGCTCAACCAGAAGGTCACGCTCGAAAGCCTCTTCTCCAAGCTGCAGGAGGGCGAAATGAAGGAGCTGAACCTCATCGTCAAGGCAGACGTGCAGGGCTCGGCCGAGGCCGTCAAGGCTTCGCTCGAAAAGCTGTCGAACGACGAGGTGCGCGTGCGCGTCATCCACGCGGGCGTCGGCGCGATCAACGAGTCCGATATTCTGCTGGCCTCCACGTCCAACGCCATCGTCATCGGCTTCAACGTCCGCCCGAACGAGCTGGCACAGGCCGCCGCGAAGCGTGACAAGGTCGATATGCGGATGTACCGCGTCATTTATGATGCCATCAACGAGATCACCGACGCCATGAAGGGTATGCTTGCGCCCAAGTTCCGCGAGGCCATCATCGGCCACGCCGAGGTCCGTCAGACCTACAAGGTTTCCGCCATCGGCACCATCGCGGGCTGCTACGTCAAGGACGGCAAGATCACGCGCGACGCGTCTGTCCGCGTTCTGCGCGACAATATCGTCATCCATGAGGGCAAGCTCGGCTCCCTGCAGCGCTTCAAGGACGCGGTCAAGGAGGTCGCGGCCGGTTACGAATGCGGTATGTCGATCGAGAAGTTCAACGACATTAAGGAAGGCGACATTTTTGAATGCTTCGTTATGGAGCAGATCAAGGAGTAAAGCCGGTATGGTCAGCGCCGGAAAATCGGCGCTGGCCAACCTGATTGTTTACAAGGAGGTACTATGGCTTCCAACCGAATTGGCCGGATCAACGAGGAGATCCAGCGGGAGCTGGCGGAGCTGATCCGCTCGCTGAAGGACCCGCGGGTGCAGACCATGATCTCCATCACGCGCGTGGACACCACGCCCGATCTGCGCTACAGTAAAATTTATGTGAGTGTGCTGGAAGAGGCCCGGTCGCAGGACGCGCTGCGCGGCCTGAAGTCCGCGGGCGGCTGGCTGCGGCGCGAGCTTGGCAGCCGTCTGCAGCTGCGCTATACGCCGGAGCTTGTCTTCACGCTCGACGATTCGCTCAAATACGGCGCGCATATGTTCGATCTTCTCGAGAAGCTCGAACGGCAGGAGGCTGCGCGGGAGGCGGAGAAGGCCAATGACGAGGGCTGAATTCTGCGCGTTTGCGCGCGCGCATGACAACTTTGTCATTCTGACCCACCGCCGCCCGGACGGCGACACCATCGGCAGCGCAGGCGCGCTGTGCCTCGGCCTGCGGCAGCTTGGAAAGACGGCGTTTGTCCTGACGAACGAGCAGTTCACGCCCCGCTTCGATCCGTTCCTGGACGGGCTTGTCTGCGAGGCGCTGCCCGCAGGCGCGACCGTCATTTCGGCGGATATCGCGTCCGAGGGCCTTTTGTCCTTCGATGCGGTGCGTATGGGCCTCACGCCCGTCTGCGCGGTCGACCATCACGGCAGTAATTCCCTTGCCTGCCCGAAGCTCGTCGAGGCGGACAAGGCCGCCTGCGGCGAGATCATCCACGCGATCCTGCTGGAGCTTGGCGTGACCGTTACAAAACGGATCGCGGAGTGCCTGTATGTGGCGATCTCGACGGACACGGGCTGCTTCAAATTTTCCAACACCACGTCCAATACCCACCGCACGGCCGCTGCGCTGATCGAGGCGGGCGCGGACGTGTATCCCATCAACAAGCTCTTTTTCGATACCAAGAGCTTTTCCCGCCTCCGGATGGAGGCAAAGCTGACGGAGACGATGGAGTTTTACGCAGACGGAATGGTCGGCGTGTGCGTCATGCCCAAGCGTCTGCTTGCGGAATTCTCCGCCACGGAGGACGATCTGGACTCGATCTCCGGCTTTGCCCGCAGCATTGAGGGCGTGCGGATCGGCGTCATGATCCGCGAGGTCGAGGACGGCCTCGGCAAGATCAGCCTGCGCACCGAAGCGCCGTATGACGCGGCGCAGATCTGCGGTCTGCTCGGCGGCGGCGGCCATGCCGCTGCGGCGGGAGCCAGCGTCCCCGGCGGCATCGAGGGCGCGAAAGCAGCCATTTTGCAGGCGCTGCGCGACAGCGGCGTGAAGCTTTGAGGAGAACCTATGGCAAACGGAATCCTTGTGATCGACAAGAGCGCCGGTTGGACGAGTCAGGATGTGGCGGCCAAGCTGCGCGGCGTATTTCATGAACGCCGCGTCGGCCACGGCGGCACGCTCGACCCGATGGCAACCGGCGTTCTGCCCATTTTTATCGGCCGCGCGACAAGGGCGGCGGAATTTCTGGAATCAGCGGAAAAGGAATACATCGCGGGCCTGCGCCTCGGCACTGTGACCGACACGCAGGACACGAGCGGGACTGTCCTCGAAACGCATCCCGTGACCGTCACGCGGGCGGATGTGCAGGCCGCGCTCCAGCGCTTCCTCGGCCCGATCGAGCAGATCCCGCCCATGTATTCCGCCATTAAAATCGGCGGCCAGAAGCTCTATGAGCTGGCCCGCAGGGGCAAAGAGGTCGAGCGGAAGCCCCGCAGCATCACCATCCACGAGCTGGAGCTGCTGGAAGGGGAGGGGACGGAGTATGTTCTTCGTGTCCGCTGCTCCAAGGGGACGTATGTGCGCACGCTCTGCCACGATCTGGGCAGCGCGCTCGGCTGCGGCGGCTGTATGTCGTCCCTGCGCCGGACACGGGCCGGAAGCTTTACGCTTTCGCAGGCCGTCACGATGCAGCAGGTGCTGGATTTTGCGGCAGAACACGATCCGCAGGAACTTCTCATGCCCGTCGACGCGGTTTTTTCGGTACATCCGCCGCTCATCGTCACACTGGGACAGGCTGCAAAGCTCAAAAACGGCGCACAGGTCAGGGACTGGCAGTTCCGGTCCGGAACCTATCGCGTCTACGCCGAGGACGGCGAGTTTCTGCTGCTTGGCCGCGTGGAAAACGGGCTGCTTACCACCATCAAGAGCTTTTTCGAGGTGAACACACTTGCAACATGACCGCGTTCTGGCCCTCGGCTTTTTTGACGGCATCCACCTGGGCCATGCCGCGCTTCTGAATAAAACGCGCGAGCGTGCGCGGGAGCTTAGCCTTACCCCGGCGGCCATGAGCTTTGACACGCATCCGGATACGCTCGTGTTTGGAACGGCCGTGCCGCTTCTCAATACCATGGCCGAGCGTGAGCTTCTCATGCGCAGGCTCTGCGGCATTGAAGAGGTCATTTTCGCGCACTTTGACGAGGCGATGATGCATATGCCGTGGGAGGTCTTCATCGAGGACTATCTCGTCCGGCAGCTGCGCGCCCGCCATGTGGTCTGCGGGCACGATTTCCATTTCGGCGACCGGGGACAGGGGAATCCCGACCGGCTGCGCGAAAAATGCCGCGCGCTCGGCGTCGGCTGCGACGTGATCCCGGAAATTCAGCTGGACGGGCAGTGCGTCAGCTCAACGGCCATCCGCGCGCTTCTGCGTTCCGGCGACTGCAAAACTGCCGCGCGTCTGCTCGGCCACGGCCAGCTTGTGACCGGCACCGTGCAGAAGGGCGCGGGCAGGGGAGCCGGACTTGGCTTCCCAACGGCGAATCTGCCGTTTTCCCCGGACGTGCTCGTCCCGGCCTTCGGCGTCTACCGCGCGGAGGCGGAGCTTGACGGCAGGCGCTATCCCGCCTGCGTCAACATCGGCGTCCATCCGACGCTCGGCGCGCTGTCTGCGCCGGTGCTGGAGGCCAATCTGATCGGCTTCTCCGGCAATTTATACGGAAAGGAGCTTGCGGTCTGGCTGGAAGAACATCTGCGCGGCGAACTGCGGTTTGAGAGCCTCGAAGCGCTCCGCGCCCGCGTGCTGTACGACCGGCAGCTGGTCGCAGATTTTTATCAGATATGAACTTTGAACGCATCGGCGCTTCCCATCCGCTGTTTGAAGCGTCGTTCACCCTTTACGAAGCCAGCTTCCCGCCCAACGAGCGGCGCACGCGGGAAGACCACCTGCGCGCCTTGCAGGACGCGGACTTTTTCCCGCTCGGCGCAGTCGAGGACGGAAAGCTGCTGGCGGATGTGTTTTTGTGGGAGACAGAGGACTTCTGCTATCTTGAGCATTTTGCCGTCCAGCCCGACCTGCGCGGTTATGGGACTGGCAGCACGCTGCTCCGGCAGCTTTTGCAGCGGGAAAAGCCCCTGATTCTGGAGATCGAGCCGCCGGAGGACGAGCTTACCTGCCGCCGCAAGCGCTTTTACGAGCGGAACGGTCTGCGGGCACAGCCGTACCGGCACGTGCAGCTCCCGTTTCAGGGCGGCGGCCCTATCGTCCCGCTTGTCATCATGGCGAACCGGGACCTTACTGCACAGCAGTGCCGCACATTCCAGCGATATCTGCTGGATCGTGTCGTCCGGTACACGCAGTACCGGAAAACGCTTGACATTGCTGATATAATTGACATATAATACACATCGTATGATTGCCGGAGGGAGGTGTGTTCCATGGCGGAGGGCGTGAAGATCGCCGCGCGGAACCAGAAGGCGTTCCATGAATATTTCATCGATGAAAAATTCGAGGCCGGCATCGAACTCACCGGGACCGAGGTCAAATCCATCCGCCTCGGCACGCTCAGCCTGAAGGAAGCCTGGTGCCAGATCAAGGATGGGCAGCTTTTCATCCGGCAGATGCACATCGCGCCCTATGAGCAGGGCAATATCTTCAACAAGGATCCGCTTCGCCCGCGCAGGCTGCTCATGCACAAGCGTGAGATCATGCGGCTGTACGGCAAGGTGAAGCAGGACGGATATGCGCTGATCCCGCTGAGCGTTTATTTCCGCGGCAGTCTCGTCAAGGTCGAGGTTGCGCTTGCAAGGGGCAAAAAGCTCTACGACAAGCGTGACGACGCCGCAAAGAAGGATGCCAAGCGCCAGATCGACCGCGCAATGAAAGGACGGTAATCCCATGGAAAATCCCATTATGACCCTCACAATGGCAGACGGCGGTAAGATCGTCTGCGAGCTCTACCCCGAAAAAGCGCCGCAGAGCGTCCGCAACATGATCTCCCTTGCCAACAAGGGCTTTTACGACGGCCTGATCTTCCACCGCGTTATTTCCGGCTTCATGATCCAGGGCGGCTGCCCCAAGGGCACCGGCACCGGCGGCCCCGGCTACTGCATCAAGGGCGAGTTCAAGCTCAACGGCGTGAAGAACAATCTCAGCCACAAGCGCGGCGTTCTGTCCATGGCCCGCGCGCAGGCGGCCAACTCCGCGGGCAGCCAGTTCTTCATCATGCATGAGGACGGCGAATTTCTGGACGGCCAGTATGCCGCGTTCGGCAAGGTGCTTGAGGGCATGGATGTCGTCGACAAGATCGCCGCTGTGAAGACCGACGGGAACGACCGCCCGCTCACCGAGCAGAAGATCGCCTCTATCCGCGTCGACACCAGGGGCGAGGAATACCCCGAGCCCGACAAACTCCGCGACCCCTACGGACGCGGATGACCGCAGCCGTCATTACCGGCGCGTCCGCCGGACTCGGCGCGGAGTTCACGCGTCAGCTTGTGCGGGAATTCCCGGAGATCGAGGAATTCTGGCTCATCGCCCGCCGCGTGGGCAAGCTCGAAGAGCTGGCCCAGCAGTTCCCGGAAAAGAAATTCGTCTGCATGGGCCTGAACCTGCTCGACCCCAAAAGCTTCCGCTATCTCGGCGAAAAGCTGGCCGAGCAGAAGGCCGATGTGCGCGTGCTCGTCAATAACGCGGGCTGCGGTACGACGGGCAATATCGGCTCAAGCGCGTCGCCGGCAGACGTCATGCGCGTGGTCGACCTCAATGTCCGCGCGCTGACCATGGTCACGCAGACTGTCGTGCCGTTTATGACGCGCGGCGCGAAGATCATCAACGTCTCGTCCATCGCGGCCTTCTGCCCCACGCCCCGCATGACGGTCTACAGCGCCTCCAAGGCGTATGTCTCCGCCTTTACCGGCGGCATCGCCGACGAGCTGCGCCCCAAGGGCATTTCCGTCACAGCTGTCTGCCCCGGCCCGATGAAGACTGAATTCTTCGACGCTGCGGGCGACCATGACCTGTTCGGCAATATCCCGTGGTGTGACCCGGTAAAGGTCGTCGCCGGGACGATCCGGGCAGCAAAAAAGGGCCGGACGTTCTACACGCCGAGGGCATTTAATAAATTCTATCGCTTCGCGGCAAAACTCCTGCCCATGAAGTGGATGATAAAAGCAACGAGAGTCTAATTTAGAGTTTTCCAGCGATCTGCAGCGGTTTTCCGCTGCCATATGGGGCTGCACTGGTTTCGACGGGGGCAGTGAGGCTGGATAAGCGGGCGGAGGCGCCTGGCCTCCATAAAACGGGCAATTTTTCTAAATTAACTGACAACACTTACGTTGCTCAGGCTGCCTAATTAGGCAGCCCGTCCTCCCCGGAAGGGCCACGAGCCGGGCTTGGGCGTGATCTAGTGGCGTCCGTGAACGCAGTAAGCTTTGCCTGCGTCATGCATCATGAAGCTACCAAGGCGCGGAGAGTGTCTGCTCCCGCCGCGCCGAGGGAATGTAAATAACAGACTGCGCCCGGAGAAAGTCCAGTCAAGTTGCTTTCGGACAGGGGTTCGATTCCCCTCAGCTCCACCATTTTAATCGCTGGTCGAACACCTGAATGCGAGATCATTGTCTTGCGTTATGGTTTCTGGCTGGCACTCGATTTGACCGTTCAGGCTTGACCTGGGCGGTCTTTTCGTTTAGGGCGGCCGAGGCTCCTCAGCAATGCTCTTCCAGTCGATTCTCTTCCCGCAATCGGGGCAGAATGAAAAGCGAGTCAAGTCTGTGCTACGCCGCCGATCAGCGTACTGCTTAAGCGTAAACACCTTCGCGTAGAGGCTCTCGCAGCTACAAAGCGCGGGGTCGTCCCGCAAACTGCGGTTATATTCCTTCTGGTCTTCAATGTGATTCTTGAGCTCGTCCAAGGTCACGAGCGAGGAATACTCGTACTGATGAAGGATTCCGATATAGCAGTCTATAAGTCATTCCTCCCTAAACTATCCTGCGGGGCTCCTGGACGGCCCGTATCGCGTTTTTAGACCTGGGGCCCTGGTGTTTATACTCCCAGATTTTGGACGCGATACGGACGACCTGGGTTAAGCCTTATTCTGCAGCGGACTCAATACTACCGATCGCCTCGTCAAGCGAATCCAATGCCTCGTTCATAGAGTCGCTTGCCGATTCAGACAGCTCATATTTTTCTCCGCCTTGCAGGCTTTCGGGGATGTTCTCGCGATACTCGTCCTCTTCATCGCGAAGGGTCTCAAGTTCGTCACGAAGGGTACCGATCTGCTCTGCGATCTCGCTGAGAGCTTTTCTACGTACTTTATTCATCTTTGGCGTCCTTTCTTCTGACGCAGGGGCTCAGCCCTGCGCCTTAGCATTTTCAACTTTGTCGGCGATAATATCGGAGCACTGGACGAGGTAGTCAGTGACTTTTTCCCACACGCGGTAGTTCGTAGTCATTTTTGCGACCTGATTAAAAATGTCCATGCTGTAAGTGCAGGCCTGAATCTTATTGAGCATCTTCTCAGTAAGGACGACATACGGAACAAACTCATTGCCGTAGCAGTCGATCATAAACTCTTTCTTGCTGGACTGCATGAGCGCGATGCAAGTGATATTCTCGTTCCCTTTGAAATGACCGATTGCAGCGTAGACGTTCATGTTGTTACCTCCATAATTGTTGTGGTCTATTGCTCTCAACAATTATGATTTTACCGTGTTTAGTAAGTTTCGTATGCCGACAAACTGCTCGAGATTTTACTGATTTCGCTAAGCACTTCTGACAGGCGCTTATTTCGTGCCAGGCAAACGAATGAGCTCGCTCTTCGCCTTGGCGCCGTTGCGACCGGCCATCTCGATGGTGTAACCTGCGACGCTGCGATAGACGCGGATATTATTGCGGGTCGCGTTGGTGAAGCCCTTGCGCTGTTTCAGCGAGCGAATAAGCGTCGCAGAGGGCTGGAGCTCGGTGCGGGTATTGCGATCAGATGCAAGGTATCTTGCGATGACCTTATCGCAAGCGACCTGCTTTTCTTCGAGGGATTCGGTAAAGGCCTGACCACGACCGTAGCGAGACAGGTCATAGAAGTTTTTGGAGTAGAGGGGCTCAACGGCACGATCTTCAAAAGCGTCGGCGCAAGAGATGCGAACGACCTGCAGGTTCAGGCCCTCAATGCTCGAAGCGAGTTCCCAGTTGTGAAAGCTGTCGACCTTAACGCGGACGCGATCGCCGTTTTTCTCGAGGTCCACGCGGAACTTGTAACCGAAAGAAGCGTTCATCCAGGAGATCATATAGCCCTGAGCCATATACTCGGCGACCTTAGCGTTTGCAGCGGCGAGAATGTCCTTAAGTTTCAGCATGATAAATACCTCCGTAATTGTTTCGGTGTGTTGCTCTCAACAATTATGATTTTATCGTATTTAGTAAGTTTCGTATGCTGACAAAGCGCTCGAGGATTTACTGAAATTAGTAGGCAAAACCGCCGAAAAGAAAGAGACTGGCAAAGTCTCTTTACTTATGCTCGCCTTTCCCGCAAGAGTCCCCGGGCTGAACGATTCCCTTGTAGCCTTTCCCGCACTCGCCATAGCAGTCGGAGAAGGTCAGATGCTCACAGTCTCCGCAATGGACTTCGGGCTCGGTCCAGTCGATCGCCTGTCCGCATTGCCCGCAGAAGTTGGCCTTGCTCTCATCGGCGTTATGGAGCCATTCACCGCTCCCGCAGCAAGGACACTCCAAAATGCTTGTATCGCCATCAGGGTAAGGGCTCTTCGGCGTGTTGAGCTCGCTGAGGTGTCTAAACTGGTGCGCACTGCCGATATTCTCATACCGTGCGAGCGCGGCCAAAGGCGCACCAGGCGCACACGGCGCGGCGAGTTCCCAGCCATGCCGCGTCCTCTTTGTCAATCGAGCCATGCTCTTTCCTCCTTAATAAGTGTCGCGCTCGTCCCAGTAGGAATAGCGCTCTTGCCAGTGAAGATAGTCGGGGCCGAAGATGCGCTCTTGCGCCTGGTCGATCTTTACGCGCCAGTATTCAGCCTCATCGCTCTTAGAGAGGGCAAGCCGAGTCTTATCGAATAACTCGTTGAAGGCCTCGCAGACACGCATGAGCCGTTTCGAGCCGAGCGCGCTATGGCCCATGATTTCGGGGTCATTGAGAACAATCGCCATCGTATCGAGACAGAGCTGTGCGGTCCAGTCCGCTATGATATTCGCGCCGAGCTGTTTCTTTATCTGAAGCTCCTGGGCGTAAGAGCTTTTCGACTTCTGAGCCGGCCCGCGCTTTTTACTTTTCGCCATGTCAACCTCCTCCTACAGCGAAATAAACGAAATAAACAAAACAGCAGTTTTTCCATATAGAATATTAAAATTAAGCGTTTGAGCTATAAGTTACTTCTTAATTTCTATCTCTTATATAGGAAAACTGCTGTAACTGCTGTAAAGTCTCAAAAAGTCAGTGATAGCAAGGCTTTCGTCTTACAGCAGAGAGATAATTCTCTCTGCTGTAAGACTGCTGTTTGCTGTAGGGCGATACAGCAAAGGTCAAGCCTCAACAGCAGAAATATCGACCGTAACCGAGACCGCCGCACCCGCAGGGAAAAGACCTTGTAGCCTTGCGGCGATAGCCTCGGGCGAGAAGCCGCCGCAAAAGGTCAAAGAGACTCGCGTGAGTTCGGTGTTTTTTTTGTCGGCGCAAACAGGCCCACACTCGGGGCGGTAGGCATTGAGGAAGCGCAAAGTCTCCTGTCGGGTCGTGCGTCCCTGGAAGGTGATGCCAAGCTGCTTTTTGAGGTAGTCTCCGCAATAGGCCTCGCTGACACCGAACATACGACCGAGCGCCGCGGGTCCGACCTTAAACTTCGAGAGGATATGCTTGATATAGTCCTGCTGCAAGCTCTTCGGCAAAGCTCTGAACCTGTCCCAGGAAAGAGCCTCGTCGGGCTTGAGAGTATGTACTGGGCCGTTCATACGTTCCCATTCCTTTCGTGTTAAATTGTCGCTGGAAAGGCCGCAGCGACGACGGCGAGAGCTGCCATACTTATGCGAGCTCCGCGCGGTAATGGCCTTCTCTTTGACGTCTTGCTTGTAGATATATTCGGCGTCATCCATGAGCAGTCCCTCTACTTGGCGAGAATGTCTTCGGGCTTGCACTCAAGCGCCTTCGCCAGTTTCACGGCGGTCTTGAGCGCAATGTTCTCAGGGTTGATCTTGCCCGTCTCGATCTGGTGAATCTTCATATAGTTAACGCCGCTCAGTGCAGCCAGGCCCTTCAAGGTCAAGCCTTTCGCCTGGCGCAGTTCTCTTAATCCCATCGGAATCCTCCTTCTTACTTGTCCCCAGCCCTGACGGGCTGGGGATTCTTAGATCGCAGATTAAACACAGAAGCCGAAGGCCACGCCACTCGAGGCGCAGGCGCCGCTGTTGCTGGCGCCGCCGTCGCTGGTGACACTACAGAAGAGGGTAGCGTTGCTCGCACGAGGAGAACGCTCCCACCAGTTGTACGCAGACTCGCCCTCGTCGCCGAGAGCTTTGATACGGTTTCCGCGGCGCTTGTAGTACGCCATCTGCTCGCCGCGATCGGGGTCGTTTTCGGTCCAGCCATGCGGACCGAAGACCTCCATCTCAGAAGCGAGCCAGAGGAGATCACTCTCGCCGTCGATCACTCTCGGCTTGATCGCCGCCCGCATATCGTCGGGAAGTAAAGCCAGAATCTCGGTATTGAGGACCTTGCGGAGCTTGCTTGCCTTCCAGCCGCCCGCGTTCGTGTAGTCGTCATTCATGGGGTAGGTATCGCGCAAGCAGTCTTTGAGCATGAACATGACGTCACCGTCAAAGGGCTTGTCCTTCTCAACAACGACCAGGGTGATTGGCTCGCCGTTCTTGAGCTCGTCGTGAATCTCGTCGCCGATCTCGAAGTGCTTAGACGCCTCGCGCAGGTCGGACCACTCCTTGATCTGCGCCCAGGTGATAAACTCCTTGACCTGCGAGACCAGACCGACCGTGCGAGGCTTGTCGGGCTCCAGGAAGGGCTTTCCGCAATGCGGGCAATACTTATACATGATTCATATCCTCCTTAATAATTTCAATATCGTTGCTCGCGAACTCGCTGAGCGGATAACACTCTTGACGGGCCTCGGGATGCGCCTCTAAGTATGCGGGATTTGAGGCGTTCACGCCGAGGTTATCGTCCCCGCAGAGCAGGACGAGCTCGGGTGCCTTGCCGCCGATGCTGATAAGCATATCAGCCTCGATCTTCTTGCCGTGCTTGTCGACGTAGTAGGTATTCGCGTTTGCGCGAGCCCGCGCAGAGTCATAGCTTGCTGCCTCGACTTTATCGCGGTAGGCCGTAGCCTCGTCTTCACGTCCAGCCATCAGCAAGGCCATGTAGACGTCTCTTTGAGCTTGGGTCATTTATCATTCCTCCTTAAACTATCCTACGGAGCTCCTGGGCGAGCCGTATCGCGTTCTACGCCCAGGGCCCTGGTGTTTATACTCCCAGATTTTGGACTCGCCTGGATTAGTCCAGGCGGTCCATGGTGACGTTGCAATGTCCGCAAATCAGGCTGAGCTCGGAAGTGGTACGAACCTCCTGCCCGCAGACGGGGCAGACGTAGCGGTGAGCCTTCTCGCGCTCAGCCTTGGCCTTAGCCTTCGGCATGACGCGGGCAAAGCGGACGCTCAGGTCGACGCCGGCCTCGGCGAGCTTGGTCTTGAAGGCGTCGGTCGGAGAGGTATGCGCGTAGCCGTTAGCACGGTCATACTCGACGATCAGGTCACGGCTCTCGCACTCGGCCTTGAAGGTCTTGTTGTGGTAACGGCCATTCTGGCAGGTGTCAGCAATCTCGTTTTCGGTGCAGAAGAGGTGGACCATTTCATGCAGCAGGGTCGCGCAGGTAGATTCCTTCGGGCGATTGATGAACTCGGCGCCGAGATTGATCTCATACATGCCCTCGTTCTCGGACTTCCAGATCTTCTTGGTGGAGCAATGGCCATACGCTTTCGGCGTAGTCTGAACGGTGATGACCGGACGGGGCAGCTTGCTCTCGAAATAGATCGCGTTGAGCTTGTCGAAGATCGTCTCGAGGGCGGTGATCGTCTCGCTCATCTTCATCGGCTCGGGCTTGTCCTCCGTGGCAGGGGCCTCGGTCTTCGGCTCTTCGGCTTGAGGCTCGGCAGCGATCTCGGCGGCCTGCTCCTCAGCGGCGGGCTCTTCGCAGAGGCGCCAGCGGCGATCATAGGAAGCCGCGGCCATGCCGGTAGGCTCAGCGGTGGGCTCGCTCGCGGGAACGGAGAAGATTTTGCGGTTCTCTTCATCGATCTTGACGACCAGACGGACCTCGTTGGTCTCCTTGTTGACGATCTTCTTGTTCAGCACGGTAGTCATGTCCTTCATTTTTATATCCTCCTGAAAAGTTTGATTTTGTTGTGTTCCTTGGAACAATTATGATTTTATCGTGTTTAGTAAGTTTCGTATGCTGACAAAGCGCTCGGGGTTTTACTGAAATTATTAAGCGCTTTCGACAGGTATTAGCCGCGGAGCTCCTGGGCCTTGACAAATGCCTCGCGCTGCCTGGCCTTATCGAGTAGGCCGCTCGCCTGCCCGTGATAAACGGGATGCCACTCTTCTTTGCGGCCGATGCCGGTCATGGTAGGGAGAGCAAAGTCATAAACTGCGGCGTACTCGCCCGTTTTGACGTTCCGGAAGATCGTGAATGGAGTCATAACAAATCTCACTTTCTTGATGTAAATAACTAAAGTCACTTGCGAAAAGACTGCGTTTCTGCAAGTGAGTTAGCCTATCTGTTAGCTTACTTGCAGAAACGCTTGCTTTTTGCTTAGACTACGCGAACCTCATAGATCAAGTAGTCGGTGTCGTTGCCGTCCGTGCTGCGATACAGCCAGGGCGAGACCTGCGCAGGCTTATCCGAACGGCTCTCGATGAAGGCCTGAGCCTTTTCCAAAGAGGTATAGCCCTCTTGACTGACACGCCCGAGACTTGCCTCAGGCATGACCTGAACAACGTAAACTCTCATGCGCTCACCCCACTTTTTGCATCTGATAATAGTAACCGTGACCGGTCTTTTCGTCGTCAAATGTGAACTCGCAAATCTCGTTGTAGCAATCGCCATCAAAGTTGCGGACAAAGGTCTGACAATCATAGGGCAGGTCACGACAAATCTTAGCTTGCGCGGGAGCGTTCTCCGCAGATTCTTCGTAGCGATAATTGTCAAAGTAGCAAATCTTCTTGCCGTCAATAACGGTGTAGCGAGAATTGTATTGCTGAACCGGATTCGCAAACTGCTCAAGATCAAGACCGAAGTCAATACCTTTCTTTTTGCAAGCGAAACGGATTTCGGCAAAGAACTTAGCCGGCGTCACATTGTTTCTCGTAAGCTCGATTTCCCAGTTCATCATTTTGAAGACCTCCTTACTAATCACGTCAAGAGGTTACCTTTCGCAGCGCGCTTACCGCTTGAAGCTCGTGAGCTGGGCGGCGCTGTCCGCATTCTGTTTTATCCTCTTGACATTTATAATTTTACCGTGTTTAGTAGATTTCGTATGCCGACGAACTGCTCGAGGTTTTACTGATTTCGCTAAGCACTTCTGACAGGTCTCGCCGATCAGGCCTTGCGGGCGTCTGCCGCATACGCAGCCGCCTCTTCGTAAGTATCGAAGTAGTCGTGGTACTCGTCGCAAGTCTTATTTTCGCTCATGTGATTCTCAGGCTTGCAATCGGCCTCGATCGGCGCGAGATTGACTTTTACCTTGCCAGAGTCAAAAAACTTGGTGACAACATGCCAGAACGTCATAGGGGTGTACCTCCTTCAAAAATTAAGCATTTACAAATCAAGTGGAACGATATATAATGAAAGGCACCTTGGAGCCCAGCTGGTCTTGCGACCGGCCAGGCTCATGGGGTGATTAGCGGTTATTCATCTTCGAGAAGCTCATAAAGCTCTTCTTCGGAGACAACCTCGATCAGTCTATCGTCAACCTTGCCGAGGTAACCGTAAGGGGTGTAGCCGTCAGGCATTTCACGCACCTCCTTTCTTAGAGCTTGCAGGTGTCAGCTGCAGGCTCTTTCTTTTTGTCAAGCTCCTTTCCTCTTGACATTTATAATTTTACCGTGTTTAGTAGATTTCGTATGCCGACGAACTGCTCAGCGTTTTCAGTAAAAACCTGTTAGGTTCTGCCGATTTACAACGCTTACTAAACACGGTAAAATTGATATTGTGAGAGAGGGGACCCCTCAACTTTATACGGCCGACATTATATGTGGTTTGCCGCTCGTCCTTTATACTAATAATAGTAAAAAGGAAAGGACGGTGGACGCATGGCCTACTCGGACGCCCAGCGAGAAGCGACGGAACGCTACAACCGCAAGACCTACGAGCGCATTGAGCTGAAGGTGAAAAAGGGCCAGAAGGACTATATTCAAAAAGCTGCGGCGAGTGTCGGCAAGAGCGTCAACCGGTTTATCCTGGACCTGGTAGCGAAGGAGACCGGCAACGATGAAATATGATCTTCTCATCCGGTATATGGACGCGGGCCGAGCTTGCGAAGAACGCTTGCATGAGGTCGCAGAACCGTCCCAAGCAGTCCGAGCCTTTGCGCTGAATAATGATCTCGCCGCGTCAGACTGGCTCGCTTGCGAGGTCTACGCGCCCACCGGCGATCTCGTCGGAAAGTTGGCGTACAACGGCCGCAAAATATAAAAGAAAAAGAGCCCTCCCGCGGACGAATCCGCAGGAGGGCTTTTCAGTTAGATCGGAGGGCTGTTTTTATCCTCGTCCTCGGTGAAGTCTTTTGCTTTGGCGGCCTCGAACGTAATACCGCCGCGTTTGTGATCGGACTTGGCAAGCCCGAGATACCCGTTTGCGCCCGCAATGATAACCGCCTCGCCTACGCCGGTCGCAGCGGTAAGCCAGGCGGCCGTGGCGGTGTAGCCCCCCTTGATGCAGAGGTACATAAGGAAGAGGCACTCCTGCACGATCAAGAGACCGGCGAGAATCGTCAACAGGCATACGAGCTTGCTCCATTCGATCTTGACCTTCTTCTTTGAGGGCTTTTTCTCATGGCGCCCCATCAGGCAATGCCCAGGGCCTTCGCGTACCGGAAGAGCACGGTCGCGAACTGCTCGCGGGTCAGGAAGTCCTGCCACATGTAATTCGGTTCGCCGTTCGGCAGCGGGTTACCGCCAACCATGAGGCCCTTATCGATCATAAATTGACGGCCTTCGGCGCTGTAACTGCCGCAGTCGTTGTCCTGCAGCTCCGCGCGGTAAGCCGCCATTGCGACCTTGAACATATCGTTGAATTGATCTTGCGTCATTTCCTCAGTCTCCTCTCCCGCAAGGCTCCAATCAGGCCGGCCGTAGCCCGCGATCTGGTTGTAGCCGAGCGAATAACTCTTGTCACGCACCGCGCCGCCGTTCGGGACGACGCCAGGCGCGCTTGAGGTGTTGCCCTCGATCGTGTAGACCCTGCCTCCTTCGACCTTCTCCACGAGACCGGTATGGTACGAGCTTGCGCCGCCGTCGTTCGTGAAGAAAATCTGGTCGCCAGGCTGCGGGCCCTTGAAGAAGCGGCCAGCCTTCTTGTAGTAGCCCATGCTGTAAGTACACCCCGCGCCTGCGCCCTTCTTCGGCTGGAAGGTCATATCCATTCCGAGCTCAAGGCCGAAGGTGTAAATAAAGCAGTAGTCTACGAAGCAGTCGCACCATGCGTAGCCATTCTTCTTGCCGTTGTAGACGACCTCGAGATCGTCCAGGAAGGCCGCGAACTTGTTCCAGTTGTTGTAACCGGCGTTCGCGGTCTTGTCCTCAAGCTGGGCGTTTGTCGCCTTCTCGAGGTACCCGTTCTCTGAACGGGCGGTAGCGAGTACACGCTGAACAGGTGTCATAGCTTTAGACCTCCTTGCCGATACCGTCAATCGCGTCCTGGGTCTTCTGGGACTGGGTGCCGAAGTAGAAGGCGATAATGACGGCGTAGATCGTCATAAAATCCTGGCTGATCTTGCCGACGATCGCCATATAGGCGAACACGCCGGTCAGGACCAGGGTGACGATCGACTTGACGCTCAGCAGATTGCCGAGTCTCTTGATGATCTTTTCGTTCATTCCAAATCTCCTTTCTCAGCCTGCAGGTGGTCGGTCGGCAGCGCCAGGAACTTCGCTTTCAGGTCGTCCATGACACCGTTGACGCCCAGGCTGTGATACTGCGTCCAGCAGTTGATGAAATTTTCGCGAGCATAGATCGGGGCGTACCCCCGTTCGCTCCACTTGTTATAGTCGGCGATCATCTGCGCCCTGAGGAGTGCCTGTACGCCGAGCCGAACGCCCTTGATCTGGGCAAACAGCAAACGAAAAACGCCGACAAGCAGACCGCCGGCGCCGAGAAGGCTGAGGACCTGGTAAAGCGTCATTCAGCTACCTCCGTCCAGCCATAAACGCCAGGCTCCCAGACGTTGTTGTCCACGTTAGAGGTCCAGTGCTTATCAGAGTGAGAGACCTTTGCACCCTTGGCGTAGGCGTCATGCGCGCCTTGTGGCTGAGACCAAGCCGGCCACTCTTCGGCAGGGTCGGCAGTAGCTTTCCATAAGCTGGAGGCGGCATCGGGAGTCCAGTCCGCCTGCGAGGTATGATCTTGCAGGCAACGGTAAAGTTGGCCGCCGTATTTGCGGATATTGCCAGTCTTATAGGCGATCGGGTAGGCCCAGGCAGCAAACAGGTCAACATGCTCGTTGGCGGTCGTGTCATCGACCGCGCCACTTTCCGCAGCGTTTACGAAGAGAATCGACTGCACGGCCACGGCCTCGGTCGTGAGCGTGCCCGCGTCCACGAAGGCAAGCGTAACGAGCTCCAGGTCGTCCATGGCGGACTTCCCTGCAAGGCCGTACACTTTACCTTCCCAGGCGATACCGTGAGCCCTGGACTCGACACAGAGTCCCCAGGCGCCGTTCTCAAGCGGCTCGACAAAGTTTGGTTGCTCGGTCAGCCCCAGAGTAGTCCCATCTTTTACGATTCGGTACATTAGTTGCCCTCCATTTCGTTTTGTCGTTCGGGTGGAACCCGAAGAGATGCTTGAAAAATAGATCGATACGCGCGACGGCCTTGAAGCTGTTGCCTCGTCGCATGTGTCCCTTAAAGCTGTCATAGGCGGTGCGAATATCCTCGAGCGAGAACTCGCCGGCCTCGTACCACTTGCGGAACTTGAAGAGCTTTCTCTTCATCGCACGCATGGACGCACGGCTCATTTTGCGAAGGACTCGGCCGGTCTCCGTCAAGATGAACTTCGTTTTGAGGAATACAATGCCGCGTGTGATCGGGCGGATTTTGGTCTTGCGCAGGTTGAGCGTGATACCCAGCTCGGCACAGACCTCTTTGATTCTCTCGAGGCAATACTCCAAATAGTGAATATCCTCGTGAATCAAATAGCCATCGTCCATATACCGGCCGTAGCCCTTAATGCGAAGCTCTTCCTTGATAATATGGTCGAGCTTGTTCGGCAGCATGAGCGCCGCGTTTTGCGAGATTTGACTGCCAAGGCCGTACCCGACTGGGCCGAAGTTCTCAAGGAAGTCATTCGCGAGCTTTCTGGTCTCCGGGTCGTGAACACGACGAGCAAGCTCGTTCTGGACGGTCCAGTGCTGCGCCGAGCCGAAGTAATCCTTGAAGTCGAAGACGAGAATACCGCCTTTGAGACCGTGCTTGCGGAAATGTCGCTGCAAGTGGCAGTTAAGACGGTCCATCGCGAAGTCGATGCCTTTACCTTTGATGCTCGCGGCGTTGTCATAGATAAAAGCTGGCTGAAAAACCTTTGTGATAACCTGGTCGCAGAGATTTCTCTGAACGGCGCGCTCTGTAATATGGACGCTGCGGATATGGCGCCATTTTCCACGATCGTAAATGTCAAACTCGTAAAAGCCTCGGCTTTTATACGTTCCAGCCATCAGCTCGGCATGGGTCCTCGCGGTATTCGAGATGATGTTCATTCGGTAGCGCTGCGTCGAGCATTTCCAGTTGACATTCTTGCAGCAGGTTTGCCCTGCCTGAAATAGATTGCTAAAAGAAAAGGCCTCCTCAAAGCTGCCGCAAGCGATGCTGCGCGCGAGCCTTTTGGCCTGCCTTCTCTGACAGCGGCGTTGATACCTAAGCTCGTGCCGCTCTTCGCTTGTCATAGATTAGATTGTCTCCTTCGTACAGTGGTATTTATAGAGCACGTGTTATAACTGCGTAGCGGCGCCGTCCATGAAACTCGGTACCCGCGCGCTTCCGAGCCATGCAAGCAGCGTCCAGACGGCCGCATCGACGGAGTGTTTTTGACCCGACGGCCAGGGAAGCAAGTCCTCCTTCCGTATCGGTCCTGCTTTCGCTCTAAAGAGAGTTACTCGGTCTCACCAGGAAATAAACGGAATCCGAAGGCCACGCCATTCGAGTTGCTGGCGTTGTTGTTGTTGGCGTTGCCGTTGCTGTTGACATTACAGAAGTTGGTAGTGTTGCTCGCATTAGGAGAACGCTCCCACCAGTTGTTCGCAGACAGGGCAACAATGCAGGACTTGACCCAGTTATTCAGGAAGATTTTTATATCGGGCGCGATCTGAGCGCCTGATACCGGAAATGAGTTTGGCCTCCTCGATGATAAGTTCGCCCCAAACCGTGAAGGCGTTGTCAAAGCCTTTGAAGTTCTCAGGGTTCTTCCAGAGGACGCCCGCAAGAAGGCCCAGTTGCCGGTCGAGGGCTTGAAGTTTGGCGTTTGCCGCGATCAAGTGATCTCTCCGGAGCTGGGCCTCATGCTGGTTGATCGGGAAAATGCTATTTGCCATCGTAACCTCGTCGTAGACGGCGCTCGCATGGTCCATGATCTTCTGCGTCAAATAGAAGGTATACCTTTTAGGCACCTTGAGGCACTGCTCAAGGGTATGGACCTGCAGCTTTCTCGCGGTCTCAACGAACTGAGCAGAGCTGGCGCCGCGTTTGGACTTGTAGACTGACATAAGCATTTTCCTTTCCGCGGCCCTTACGGGCCGCAGATATTTGTAGATTACAGATTAAACACAGAAGCCGAAGGCCACGCCACGCGAGATGCTGGCGTCGGCGCTGTAGGCGTTGCCGTCGCTGCCGACAAAACAGAAGCCGGTAGCGAAGCTCGCAAAAGGAGAACGCTCCCACCAGCCGTTCGCAGACCCGCTTACATTCTTAACCTTGCTGTTGCCGGCTTTGTAGTACGCATATTGCGTGCCCTCACCGGAAACCGAGTAAGAGGTAGAACCGAAAATCTCAACCTCAGACAGGAGGAAGAGCTTATCGGCGGTCGTCTTGATCGTTGTACTCTGGCTGCCGGCCGAGGAGAGCTTATTGACCTGCTTAATGACGTTTTGCCAAGCACTCGTGAGCTGACTGAGATAGGTCGCCATGTTGCTCTTACGCATAGCGCAGTTTTCCCAACCGCCGCTATTCGTGTTAGAGCTATTCATTTGCGCCTTACCTGCCAGGCAGTCAGCCATCTGCAAGGTCATGCCGGCTTTACCGGTCGCGGTCGCAGAGCCGTATGCAGTGGAACTTGTCAACGTATCATGGTTGAAGCCCATAACCTTAAAGGCGTACGCCGTGCCATTGATCGCAATATTGATCGAGTCGCCGACGCTGATTTTATAGTGGTTCGCGCCGTCGTCGATATAGACCGTGCTTGTCGTGCCAGAGATCGCGCTGTTCCGAGAAATTGCCTCGCCGTAGAGACTCATTTTCTCGGCTGTCAGGCCGGAGATACCAGGCGTATAGTTCACGCCGGGCTTTTGGCTCGTGCTCGCGGTCGGCTTATAGGAGAGAGTCACGCTCGTGCTTTGGCCGTTGGCCGTGATCGAAACAGCCTGCTGGGCGGTGTCCATGCCGTTCGTGCTCTTGACGGTCCAGGTGCCAGCGCTCGGGACGGTAAATGTGTAGCTGCCGGTCGTATTCGGCGCGGTGAGCGTGGTCGTGCCATTCGAGCAAGTACAGGTCGAGCCCGAGGGGTACGTGACCGCGATCGTTGCGGCGAAGTAGGTCAGCGTGACGGTGTACTGCTTGACCTCCGTGACGGAGACGCTCGTGGTAGCCGTCTGGCCGTTCAGCGTAGCGGTGATATTCCACGCGCCATAGGATGGAATCTGGAAGGTCCATTTTCCGCTTACCTCTGTTCCCACGAGAGAGGTCTCACCGTCCGTGGCGGTCACCGTGGAGCCTGTGGGGGCAGTCACGACAATTGCGGGGTAGAAGCCGCCGCCGCTCTGCGCGACTGGATTCAGGAGCTCATACTGCGCGCCGTTGTACTGGAAGAGATAGACGTAGCTGGCCTTGAGAAGTCCAGCCGCGACGGCCTCGCCCTTGTAGTAGATCGACTTTGCGCCAGTGCTGTTGACGTTCAGCGTGGGCGCGGTCGCAGTATTGTCGTAGGAGAACTTCACGCCCACGATCGCGCCGGTGACGAGCGTAAAGCCCGAGAGCGTTACGGCCTTCGCCTTCGTTGCCGCGGCGGTCGAGCAAGCGCCGTAGCCACGGCCCAGCTTGGCAGCGGCCGAGAGCACGGCCTCAGCCTGCGCAAGGCCACCCGTACCGGTGAAAACAGGGAGATTCGCAGTCGAGCCGAACTTGCCGTCGCTCGTCAGGTTGCCGTGCTTGTGGGACGTAGCCGCAGCGCCTACCTGAGCCGCGGTCACGCCATGCGGGTTCTGCTTGTTCGCGGCGTGCGTATCGGCGGCGCTTTGCGCGTTATCCGCCGCATTTTGCGCATTGCCGGCCGCGGTACCGGCCGCGTTGGCTGCACTTTGCGCAGCGTCCGCGGCGCTCTTTGCCCCAGCAGCGTCTTTAACGCCCTTATCAGCCTGAGCCTTCGCGGTATCGGCTGCACCCTTTGCAGCGTCCGCAGCACTCTTTGCCGTGGCTGCATCATTGACGCCCTTATCTGCCTGTGACTTTGCCTCCTGAACGTTTTTCTGCAAGGCGTCGAAGTCCTTGTTGGTGAAGTTGCGGGCGATCGTGGTACCAGAAGGCCAGGCCTTCGCCATGCCCTCTACACCGCGCGTACAACCAGAAAGAGAGTCCGTCGTCTTTGCGGTATAGAGAATCGTTTCGCCGTCTTCATCCGTGCCGATCGTCGCGAGGTTCGGGGCGTCGGGGAAGGCGGAAATATCGGTGACAGGAATTGTGGTGTCGCCCGCGCCGATACCGTCGGCGAGGGCGACCTGCGGAGAGAAGGGAATACCCTTATACATAGTCTCCAAAGCGTTTTACCTCCTAAGAGTTAAACTGTTGCGTCGCCCCTGGACTGCACGAAGCCCTGGACGAACATGTCAATACTGACGTAGGCAAGATCATTCGGCCGAACCTCGATCGAGAGCCAGGAACCACGCGGAATCAGCTTGGAGCTGGTGTCCACGAGATATTGCGTCAGGTCGAGTTCGGTGTCGGTCGAGACGATCGTCGTCTTTTTCTTGCCGTTAACGTAGAGGTCGAACTGTTTCGGGCTGCCATAGAAGTAGATGCCAGGCGTGATGTCGTGCTCATGCGCGGGAATCGTGATATTATGGCTATGCCCAGGAATCGTGACGTTGTGAGAATGACTTGGAATGCGAACGCTGTGCGAGTGATCGTCGATCTCATGCGTATGCGCGGGATGGACATGCGCGCCAGACCATACAAAGGTCTCATAGCCATCAATGGCTTTGCCGTCACTGGTCGTCGCGAGCCGCGCGCCGCGAGAAAGACCATGATTGTGCACGGCCTGCCCACTTGTTTGGCTCGGCAAGACGTTTGAGGACTCGAGCGTCGTCGCGCCCGACGTCTGGCCGCCACCCGAAGAGGTGGTCGAGGTAGAGCCGCCGCCCGAGGTGCTTGAATAGGTCTTTTGCGAAGCAGTCGTCGAGGAGACAACCTTAGACTCGGCGGCCTTCGTCGCCTTGGAGTAGGCGCGGAAGCTGCCGACGCGGACCTTCGCGACGATCTTATTGACGATTCGCATATCCTCGGGAAGGTAGAAGTCCATGACCGCGCCGTTCTGCGAGTCGCAGTTGGCTTGGAGCGACTGCGAGTAAAGCTGCGTTGCGCCCTGGGCGTACGCCTGCTCGATTCGCTGCCGGTCGGCCATATCTGCGACGCTGGATGCAATATCGGTACTCTTGTTCGCGACAATGATCTTGCTGCTCGGCACGTCGTCATATTTATAGGTGAGCTCGGTAACGTAGGTGTCGACCTGCGTACCGAGCTCAGTCTGCAAAATACGAACGCGCTTGCCGATCTGCGCGACATTGTAGTCGGATTCGTCAAGCTCGGCGAAGCTGATCTCAAATTGCTGTAGCGGGTCCTGCAATTCGTTCAGCATGACTTGCGCCGCGGAGAGAAGGCTTGCTGGGTCCTCATACCGGCGGTCAATCCAGATTCGCTCAATGAGACCATACTTGTCGATATACTCCTGCGGGCTCTGAATGTACTCGCAGCCGTTATTGACGCTCTTGATCGTGAGCTGGTTGACGCCTTCGCCGTAGCCCAGGGGGTAGAGCCTGGTACAAATCTGCTGCGGGTCGCTGCCCGAGCCATACGAGAGCATGTTCCAGCCTGAGCGCACGTAGAGCTGCGGCTTTTGCCCGAGACCGATCGACTTGAGGGAGAGCCGCCACGGGTAGACGCTTGTGTCGGTTACCCACATGTAGTCGGAGAGCGGCGTCGCGATCGAGAACAGGGCCGAGAGCAAGGTCTCCTGCGTCCAGCCATATTCAAATTGCCGAGCGAAGTCACACTCATAGAGGACCCAGTTTTGCACGCGCTGCCGATTCAGTACATAGCGAATACAGTCAGCCGTGTAGGTCCCACGATTGCCTACGACGTGATACCCGAAGAGCACGTTGTCGATCAAGGTCGCGAGAACGTGCTCGCATTGATAGGTCAAAAGACCGGTCTCGGTGATCTCCGTGTCAACCGGCATAATGCGATAGAGCTCGCCGCCATTGTAGCGGATATAGTTGAAGGGCTGGCAATACTCATTCTTCGCGTCATTGTACGGAAGCGAAAAAGTGAGGTACCAAAGACTATTGATTTTGCGTTCTTCCTCTACGCCGCTCGCGTTCTCGGCGATCGCGATACGCTTGCGGCTTTTATCAAAAATCTCAAGCATATCACAAGTACCTCTCTGTATAAATCAGATTGCCAGATAAGCCATTGCCGATCGCGCTCTCAATATCAAGGTAGAGAAGATCGCGCGAGATCATAAGCCAGTCACCAGACTGCTTATCGAGAACGTTCTCGCCATTCAGCAGGACTCGGAAGGTGTCGCTGTCAATACGCAATTCGCCGCCAGGCGGAATCGTGACAGTGACGGAGACCTGCTCCGTAGACTGCGTACCTGCGCCAGAGACCGAACCGAGCACTTCATAGAGCAATGGGTCGATCAGAATATCCTTGACTACGCTCGCAAGCGAAGTAAGCGCGTCGGCGTAGGCCTCATGCCAGAGAATATCGGCGCTCGCGTACGAGCTTGCGCCAAGATTATCGGCGAGCACGCCGATAATCATGGAGTTCTGTGCGCCGTCGGATACGGCCTGCAAGGTATCTTTGAGCAAGCCCTGCACGATGATATTCGCCTGCATAAGCGCGGCGCTGTTCATTGCCGCATACGACTCGAAGGCCGAAGCAATGCCGATCGCGCCGCGCGCAGTACCACGGAGAATGTCATTGAAGAAGGCGGTCGTCTCGACCGGAATAGCTACGCCGGCAACAGATTCCAGGCTTTCAGTGAGAAGCAGCTCAATATGAATTGTGTTGTCCTGACTTCCCAGAGAAAACCTGGATAAATTGAAGCGGTCAAAGCTAAACATATTAGTTCAATCCCACCTTCAACGCGCCGACGTCGATCGTCGGCATATAGCCTTTCTTGATCGTGATCGCCTCCGTAAGCTCCTGCAAGTACACAGGCTCGCCGCCCGTTGCGGCAGAGTAGATCGCCGAATAAGTCCAGACGCCCCACGGGGTCGAGGGACGGTTGAAGGACACGGCAAGAGAGTTCTGCGCGAGCATCTGGCCGCTCGCTTGCTCGCTTGGCGCGGAGAACGTCAGCGCAGCACGGGCGTAGTTATCGCCGGCGAGCTCGGAACCGGTCTCTTCAGGAGAGCCGTTCCAAAGGGAGAAATGTGGAGAGATACCGAGGATAGACGTGCCGCGGAAGAGATTCAGGAGCTTTGTCTTGAAGGCGTTCGACATATTGCCTGTCAGGTAGAAGAGCACGTCGCCGGCCAGGAAGACAGGCGGCTCATTCGCGCCGATAACCAGGCTTTCAGTCAGCTCGCTGCGGGCGAGCATATTGCCGCCGACAAGGGAGTCCATGATCGCAATGTGCGTCACGGTGCCTGCAGGGTCAGCCGGCGCCGCGAAGGTAATGTCGGAAAGATTCTGAATACCGATACCGCCGTTCGAGGCTGCGGGCTCGGAGAAGGCGATCTCCATGCGAGCATAGCCCGCGTAGCTAATTTCGGTGCCGGCCGCGCCAGAATCGCCAGGGTCATTGAGGAACAAGGCCAGGTAGACTTTTGTCGGAGCGGCGAAGGTGACGCCGCGCAGGACATTCAGAAAACCGGTCTCAAGGTAGTCGCAAGCATACATAGCTTAGTCACTCCTTTTCGTTGCAGTGATCGTGATGTTTTGGACGTTGCTCGAGGAGACGTTGCGCAGGACGATCATGCACGGCGTTTCCGCAGTGCCCTGATACGCGATTTTGTTGCGCCCGTTCTCAAGCGGCGTGGTGATCGTCGGGCCGTACGCGAACGGCTCGGCGATGAAGTTAAGCTCGAATTCGCGCCCCGTCTCGAGGTAGTAGTCCTGGACCTCTGCGGGGTCATAGAGCTCGGCGATATAATACTTGTCAGGCTCGTTCCAGAGACGGAGCCGAGCCTTCTTGCTGAGGGCGTAGATGATCTCGCGAAACTCAGCCTTTGTGACTTGGCGCGTCAGCGTGCAGGTCATGCGCAAGGTACGCTCTTCCCAGTTTTTCGCGCCGAAGTCATAAGAGCCGGAGCGGCCAGGAATGGTAATCTTACGAGCTCGCTTTGGAGGAAGCAAGTAGTCATAAGCAATCACCATCAGGCCCCAGTCGTCTACGCTGTTATACCTGCCGAAGCTAAAGCTATCGCCGGTCATGTCGGTGCAAGCCCCCTTCTTCGGATTTCGCGCGCTGTTTCAGCGCCGATTTGCTTACCTACGCGGCGCGCGTCCTCTTCGGAGCCGTCGCCGTTATAGGTCACATAGACAATGATTCCGTTGTCGTTGGTAATGGTCTGCGAGTGGTTACCGCCGCCAGAACCGGAGTTTGCTGTGAGCGCGAGCTTACTGCTGAGTCCGCCGACTTCGGTCGCGACGGAGACATTCGCGTCATCGATCAAGTCTTGAAGCTGCGCGCGCATATCGTCGGTCAGCTCAGGCATGGCCTGATTGACGCCCTTGCCGATTCCAGGAGGAATCCAGCGACCGACTTCCTTGGCGAACACCTTAGACGGCGATGAGATGCCGAGCGCAGACTTGATCGCGTTGAGCGCGCTGTTTGCGACGTTCTTTGCAGCCTGGACGAGCGTACCGACTGCGTTCGAGACGCCATTGGCGATACCCTCGATGATATTGCGGCCGAGGTCAAGCCAGTTGGTATTTGTGATCGTGTCCCAAACCTGGCCGACGAGATCGCTTGCGGCCTGCCCTAAGTTGGAAAACAGGCTCTTAATGCCCTCAATGATCTTTGTGAGAATTTCCGAGCCCTTCTTAAACCACTCGGTATTTGTGATCTTGTCGGTGATCTTCTTGACAAGATCGCTTGCCGTTTGAGCAAGGTTCGTAAAGATACTCTTAATGCCGTTGATGATTTTTGTGAGGACCTCAGCGCCCTTCTGGAACCACTCTGTGTTTGTGATCTTGTCCCAAATCGTCGAGACGATCTTGCCCGCGGCCTCGAAGAGCGAGCCGATCAGGGAGAGAATACCCTTGACGAGCGACTCGAGAATCTGCGCGCCGAGCGCGAGCCAGTCAGTCGCGAAAATCGTGTCGACCAGAGCGCCCACGAGATCAAGCGCGGCGTCGATAAGGTCGGGCAGCGCCCCGATTAGGCCTTCGGCGATCGCAAGGGTCAGCTCGATCGCAGCGTCGACAAGGAGCGGCAGATTGTCGAGCAAGCCCTGCGTGAGGGCGTTTAAGAGCGTGATCGCGCACTCGATGATCTGCGGCAGGTTATCAAGAATCGCGGTGACGAGATTCTCAATAATGACGGGGGCCGCCTCAATGATAACCGGCACCGCGGCAATCAGGCCTTCGACAAGGCCGGTCAGCAGCGCGAGCGCGGCGTCAATGAGGGCGCTGATATTTTCCGCGCTGAGGAGTCCTTCAACGAATTGCAGGACCGCCTCGACCGCGGCAGGAATCAGCGTGGGCGCCTCTTTCGCAAGGCTGTCCGCGAGAGCGGTGATGATCTCAAGGGCTGCGAGTGCCAGGTCTCCGAGAATGGAGCCGAGCCCGCTGACTAAAACCTTGCCGATCTCAATCGCGCTGTTTACGAGTGTCTTCTTGTTCTTGAGTAGGCCAGAGATAAGACTCTTAATGACCTTGACGCCAATGCCGATGAACTTCGGTAGCTCGCTTGTGATCTTGAGGAGAACCTCAGAGAGTACGTCGCCCGCGGCCGAGACAAGACCTTCCAGGCCATTCTCGTTGAGCGCCTCGGAGAGTTGCCCGACGAGCTCGGTTGCAAACTGGACCGTATCACGGAGCGGAGCCTGCAGGTTTTCATATACGCCGATGCCGAGTCCCTCAAGGGCCGACTTCATAATCGTAATATCGCCTTGCAGGTTATCGAGCTGCGTGTCAGCCATGTTCTGCATGGCGCCCGCGCTGTCGTCGATCGCGGTTGTCAGGTTATCAAACTCTTCGCCGCAGCCGGCGAGAAGAGCCTGCGCGGATTTCAGGTCGACTTTGTTGAAAATCTCGTTGAGGACTTTCGTCTTTTCGCCCTCAGTCATACCCGACAGTGCGGAGTCAAGATCGCGGAAGACCTCATTGAGCGGACGCATATTGCCGGCTGCGTCATAGACTTCCAGACCCAGGGCTGACATAGCATCCGCGGCTTTATCCGTAGGCGCGGACAAAGCGAGAATAACATTTCGTAAAGCCGTGCCGCCCTCGGCGCCCTTAATGCCTCGGTTTGCGAGGACACCGAGCGCTGCGTTCAGCTCAGTTGTGCCGCCGGCCAGGCTTTTCGCCGTGCCGCCGACAGTAAGAATCGCCTCGCCGAGCTGACCGACGCTGGTATTTGCCTTGCTGGCGGTTTTCGCCATCTTATCGCCGAACTCGGTCAGATTTGCGCTGCTTGCCTCGATACCGAGCGCGGCCATTGCGTCGGTCGCGAGATCGGAAGCGTAGGCGAGGTCAAGACCACCTGCGGCGGCCAGGTTCAGGACCGAAGGCAGAACGTCCGCGGAGGTTGCGGCGTCGTAGCCGGCCAGAGCCAGATAGTTTAGAGCATCAGCAGCCTCGGACGCGCTGAACGCAGTCGTTGCACCTGCGTCTTTTGCGGCCTGAGACAGAAGCTCGAACTCTTCCGAGCCGTTGCGAATGTCCTCGACCGTGAGGCCCATTGTTGCGGCAACCTGCGACATACTGGACTCAAAACCGGAGCCAACCTTCACAGCGGCGGTGGCTACGCCGGCAACGGCGGTCGTAACAGCCGCAACCGCAGTCGTAACACCCTTTAGGGCGGTAGAGGCAATACTGCCAAGACCAGAGAGAGCGCTTTTGAATTTACTGGAATCGCCCTCAATGTCGATAATGACGGAGCCGTCATTTGCCATGTTTCCACCACCTTTTCAGTGGCGTCATCGGCAACTAAGGCAACTACTTGACGCGAATCTCGAATAATTTCTTACAATTTCGGCCCTTGCAGCGAACAAAAACGCCTGTGCACTTCGCGTCGGGCGCGAGGTACACAGGCATTTCATATCCACAAAAAGGGCACTTGAGCTTTACGCGCTCAGGCTTTTCCTTTTCCATAAACCTCCTTGAAACGATCGGCAACATATCTCTTGATCGCGGCGTCGCGCTCGCTGAGAGTCAACTTGTGATCGACTGCGCCGCGCTCGGGAATTGCGTACTTTGCGCGCCGAGTCTCAAACTGCTTTTTCTGCTTGGCGCTCATGCCTTCCGTGCTGCCGGTCCGGTAATAAACGCGCTGCTTGAAGGGGGTATCGTCAGGAAGCCCGAGCATCAGCTCGCGGAAGGCCCACCAGTGAAGGTCCTCCTGCAAGAGGTCGATGCCATAGGCCTCGCGGAATGAGGTATAGAGCGCATCGGCGTCGATCTCAAAATCGTAGCTCCTGCGAGAGGGCTTGAGGTTTTGCTTGTCGGTTTCCTCCTTCTCGTGAGGCTTGCCGAGACAATAAAACCAGAGAGCTTGTTTGACTGCCTCGTCATACGGCTGCGGCCAGTTATCACCGAAGAACGTTGTCAAAACGTTCTCCGGTGTAAGCTGGTCGTCAAGAGCCAAAAGCTCAAACCGCATTCCGACGCGGAAGCTCGTATTGATGGGAACCTCACGACCGCCGACTTTTACCGCATACGGCAACGGGGTCGTTAGGAGATTCATGCTCCGTGTCTCTTATGCTTTGCGCGACGCTGCGCGCGATTGACCGGCGTGATCGGGGGCTTGGACGCGTAGGACGCAGCCACGCCGCGCATTGCGGTGTTGATCTCATCGGTGATATACTTGAACACGTCGCAGGCGTCCCAGAAGGTATAGCCTTCCTTCATGCCGAGAATCTGGTCGGACATGCCCTCGCCGAGAATCTCGTCGATCGCGTCCATCACAGAATCGCAAAGGTCGTCGAGCGTATGCTCCTTATTGTCGGAGTCCTTCGCGGCCTGAGACACGCGAAGCAGTTCCTTCGCGGCGTCCTGTACCTTCTTCTGAACCTCGTCGGTCAGAGGCACGACGCACTTGATCTGATCGCAGAAATTAAGCTCGACCTGGCGAGCGGAAAACTGAAACATTGCCATTTGTCAAATCCTCCTTCTTAAATTACGTCGCGGAGTAGGTGTACTCAGCGGGTGCGGCGTTGGCCTTCTTGACATCAATGTCGATGCTCGCGCTCTCGCCGGCGGAACCGCTGCCATCGGAGTTAACGATGATGGACGCCTCGCCGGTTTCGCCCTTGCCATTCAGCAAGCAGAAGTAGACGTACTTGCGAATGACTGCGGAGCCGGTGCCGTACATGACGGCATGGGAGAGGGCAAAGTCCTGGAAGTCATCGCCGATATAGCGATCGCCGGAGACCTTAAAGGCTCTCTGGTTGCCGGTCTTCATGGTAGACTGGCCGGCGCGGATATAGGTCTTGTCCTGCGTGATCGGGTTGAGGTTGGCGTCAAGGCCGGTCACGCCAAGCTGCGCGACCGCGTAGTCCTTAACCGTAGCGGAGCCGTCCGCGGAGCAATCGATCGCGAGGACAAAATCGTCGTTGGTGACGAAGCCCTCAAAAGTCGGGCTCGGCGTATGGGTCGCCATCAGCTCGGAAAGTTTCATACGGTGCGATCTCCTTTCTGGAAATAAGTTAGTTTGAGTTGAAGCTGATACCGCGCCGTGCCGTGCTCGTCGACGACGAACGGGTACGCGGTGGAGCTAATCTCGATTGACCGGACCGTTCGGCCCGTGCCAATATCAGGGAATTGCCGGAGCTTGCTCTTGCGCTCAAGCCAAGCGGCGAGGCCCTCATAGAAGGCCTGGTTATCTACGTTCTGCGCGATATTATCGCTGTAAAACTCTCGGCTTGATACGCAAAAGAGGAACTGCCGAATAGAGCTGCCGTCAAGATAGCGCTTGACGATCTCCGTTGTCGGCACGGTATCGACCGAATAGCTCTTCGCAGCCTCCGGCAAAAAATCAACGCTGAGCCGGCCATCGGCCAGTCCCTCATAGGTTTTTAGCCAAGCGCGAACGCCGTCAATGATCGTCATTTTGCTCTACCTCCTACATACGCGGCAAAGTCTCTTTTGAGATCGCCCCCACGGTCCGCAAGCATACGCTTATCCCATTCTTTACCTCGCATCGGCGCGCCGTGGTAGTTGAGCGTTCGGCCTGAATAGCTCTTTGGCGCTCGACCTACCATAGCGAGTCCGACATAAACATAATGGGCGTACGGCCCTGGATAGGTGACTTTGCTGCCGTCAGGGGCGATCTGCTTTTGATTCTTCAAATGCGCTCCTGCGCCCGCGCTCATAGGAACGTACGGGTCGCAGTATTTCGCGACCGAAGTCGCGAGATATTTTCGCGCCTTGTTATTACTGCCGAGACCGTGCTTGGCAAGAATCTTACTCGGCGTGATGTTAACGCTTTTGACCTTGATTCCGAAACTCATACGCCACTCACCGCCACATGCGGAAGAGTCCCGCGCCGGTTGTCGGCGACCGCGGTGATCTGGAAATAAGTCGAGCCTTTGAGGTCTGCCGGCTTGAGTACCCCTGAAATTTCCCCCTTGACCAGGTAGTCAAGTTTTTCAGGCAAGCAAGACGGAAGAACAGCCTCGGGGATTCGGACCTTATAAATGTTAACCGCTTTCGCGCCGTCAGCCGTGACAGCCGTTTCTGTCTTCGCATACCAACTGACACCCTGAATGGGATAGCAGACATACGAATCAGAATCAGCAGTCTTGACATGGTGAACGAGCGTCACGAGCTCGGTACAGGCGAGGAAGTCTTTCATCGGCGGCCCCTCCCGCGGAACAGGAGACCCGTAGGAGCGAGGTAGAGCCGAATTGCATTGCTCAATCGGCCCTGCGCCGTTCCTGCGTTCTTCGACGCGCCTGCACTCGAAGCGCTGCCCGTCACATAGGTTCGCGAGATGCCGTCGTTCGTCTCAGACGAAACAGGACCGCCGGACTCCTCAATATTTGCCTGATCGGCGTACGCACAGACGGCCGACATAACCGCTGTGCGTACGGACTCCGCCAGACGGGCCCAGCAAGCGCTGAGCCTATACTCAGTCATGGCGTCCGCAAAGAGGAACGCCTGAGACGCGAGCCGGTTGAAGGTATCTTCGTCCAGTTCGCCGCCGTAAGTGGCCTTATACCACTCGTAGCTGACAACGACCACTTACCGCACCGCCTTTCTTACTGCAGCTTGGCAGTGGCGATGAACAGGCCTGCGGGATTCGGCAGAACGGGCACGAACAGGCCAGACGCCTTAGACCAGACAGCCGTGGGGTCGGGCTCGGTCCACTGGGTCAGGGTGACGAACTGCTCGGCGCTCTTCGCGGTCCAGGGGCCGAGCTGCTCCTCTTCCGGAGTCACGCCCCACAGGCCAACGCCGAAGTTCTGCAGGCCGTTGTAGGAAGCCAGGAAGGAGACCTTGCTCTGGCCCCAGAAGCGCTGAGTCGTCAGCTTGCCGTCTTTGCCCTCGACGTTATAGCGCAGGTCATTCGTACGAATCTCGGTAATACCGAAGAGCTCGCTGAACAGGCCGACGAGCTGTGCATGAGAGACTACTGCGCCAGCGCCGGCACCACCGTAGATGGCCTTGGAGACCCCCTCGTTGGTCCGCATCTTAGAGAGCACGGCGCCAGACAGGACCATACCGGTAACGGTAAAGCCCTTGTCACGAGCGGTCTCGACGATCTCTTCGATCTGTGCGAGGACGTTCTTGTCAGGCGTGGAAACGTCAATGTCGAAGCCGGTGTTACCATTCGGCACACCGAAGTCAACAGAGAAGTTCAGACCGTTCTCCTTGATGGTCATCTTGCCGGTGGACAGGACTTCCATTTTGGCGACCTCGGTACGGCAACGAACGCCTTCGGCCAGACGGCCCCAGTCGTCATAAACGAAGTCGATCAGAGCGCTGTCATTGAACGCGCCGTTTTCGAGCACCTGACGCAGGGACTCAGTCTGGTTGATCTTCTCCTTGATGAAGAGCTTTTCAACCGTCACGCGCTCCAGCGCGGGGCGAGAACCGATGTGCGCCTCAGTGTCGAGACCGTGAACCAGGGCCATAGTGGGAAGCTGAGAACCGGCCGCAAGACGCAGGTACTCAGCCTTGAAGTTCTGGGTCTTACGATCAGGGAAGATCGTGTCGCCGATGTAGTTCGGACGAGGAATCAGGAAGTTCTGGCTGAAGTCAAGCTGTTCAGCCTGGGACAGCATTCTCAGAATATCAGGCATGTGTTATATCCTCCTTACTTAGATTAGGCCTCGAAGACGGGGTAGACCTTGACGTCCGCGCCCGCGATCGTAACCGTGTCAACGGCATTGCCGCCAGAGCTCAGGGCCCAGCCGATCTGAGACTTGGAGCTCTTCGTCAGCGGATAGCTCTTGGAGAGCTGGACGATCTCGCCGTCAGCGTACATGGTCGCATCGACGGGAACGTCACCCGTGCCGCCGTCCTTCTCGTAGGTGACGGAATAGCCGCGGACGGTCGCATTCGCGCCGACGAAGACGATGTTCTTGAGCGCGGTCTGCGCGGCGCTCGCCGCATTCACGCGGTCGCTGATCACGCGGCCCGCGACCATGATGGAGCCGATCGCGTCGCCGTCAGTAACATCGACGTCCTGGAACACAATGCCGGTCGCGGCGCTTGTATTCGCGGGGAACACGGTACCGGCAAACACAGTCTTGCGGTCGCCGTCAGCCTGGCCCATGCTCTGAGGAATCTGCGCGGTCTTGGTGACGAGACCGACTTCGCTATCCAGGAAATTAGGAATCGCGGTGCCGATCTCAGTTTTCAGAATAGACATGAATGGAATCCTCCTTATTTAGTGTTGGTGTTTTCTGCGGGGGTAGAAACAGGTCCGAACTTCGCGGCGGCTGCTCTCGCGGCCTGCGCGGCTCTGCTCAGGGTGGCAGGACCACCGTTTCCGGTCGGGTTCGCGAAGCTGGGGTCAGGCTTTTCAGCACGGAAAGAATCGGGGTCTTTCTCACGCATAGCCTTGATACGATCATCAAAGCCAACGAGCTTGCCGTCTTTCAGCTCGCAGCGAGTAGCCATGAAGTCAGCGCAGGCCGCAGCTTTCGCGCCCTTGGAGGTAAACTCGATCTTGCCGTCATTGAAGGCGGTCTCGAGGGCGTCGGCATAATCGCGATCGGCGATCTGCTTTTGATACTTGGCGGTCTCGTCGTTGTACTTCGTCTGCAGGTCAGTGAGCTGCTGCTTGACCTTTTCGGCGTCTTCTGCGCCGGCTTTCAGGGTCTCGAGGTCCTTGTCGCGGTCAGAGAGCTGTTGCTGCAGAGTGGCTGTCTCGGCTTTCGCGTCTTCGGCTGCCTTCTTGTGCTTTTCAATGTCGCGACCATTGATAGCAAGCACTTTGTCGGCCTGCTCGTCTGTCAGGCCCAGAGCGGTGAGTTCGTCCTTTTTCATACTGTTTCCTTTCTTTGCGGTTAGGCTTTTTAGGTCGTTGCCGTGACCTGCCGCCCCGTCCTCATAGGCTGACGGGTAGCCGATATTGCGCGAGCTGCAGGAGTCGAACCTGCGTAACCACGGCTCGCATATAAAAGGAAGTCATACGGAGCTCCACAATCGTCCGTATGACTTCCAAATATTAGGAGTATAAACACCAGGGCCCCAGGCAAAAAACTCGGTACGGGTCGCCCGGTGCTTGTTTATGAGAGTTTTATCCGATCTGCTCGCGAGAAGAGTCTCGCTTGAGACCGGTCTGCCTGATAAAATCACGCTGTCTGGCCTGCCAGGCGCGGACTTTAGCCCGAGCCTCGTCGATAGGTTGACCTGCAGCTTTCATAGCGGCCTCTTCGCGTTTCCATCGGCGAATACCTCGCTCGATATAGCGCTGCTGCTGCAAAGCCTCGTACTCGGTCAACTGCTGGCCGTTGTAGGTGATATTCTTTGCAGAGTAGTCCTTGAGCTGAGCATTCGAGTAGGTTCGAGGCGCGCCCTCGACATACGGGAAGAAGCTGTGATTGCAGTTCCAGCCGCAAAGGCCGTCGCCCGTGCCGTACCCCGTAGCCTCCTCGAAGTTTTTGTACTTCGGGTGAGAGCCCTTGCGGCAATAGATTTGCCCCTGCCACTCTTGATGACTCGGGCGAGCACCGGCGTGAGCGGTTACTTCCACAAGATCAATGTCGAGCTCGTCCATGAGCGCGAGCTGTGACTTTGCGGCGGTCTGATTGACGCCGGTAACGACCGCGCGGCGAACAGCCGTTTCGATCGTGTCCACATGGCTTGAAGGATAAGTGATTGACTGGACGCCGGTCCGTGCGAGGTCCTTGACCGCATTTCTGATCGCGGTATTATAGTCAAACGCCCCTGACGTGACCTGCAGCCAGGCCCGATCAAGAGCGTCTTCAAATTGCTTTGCCGCCGTGTTCGCGGTTGTACGAGTCAGGTTGCGGAAGATTCCGCTTGTCTGCCGAAGACCGCTTTGCAGTGCCTCGCGAACGCCGGCGACTGCGAGCGGGTCAACGTCACCCATACCTGCGGCCGCGTAGATTTTCGCGTCAGAGGTAAGCGCCTCGTCGACGGCCTGCGCCATGAGCTTTTTGAGCTCCGCTTGAGTCTTTCCCGTGAGCGCGGCGAGCTGCTGCTCGATCTCGGTCTCAAGCATCCCCATCGCCCGAAGACGCTGGTGTTGATGCTGGACCGCAGGAATATAGTAGTCGTACTTCGCGATGCGTTCAGCCATATTCGCGAGAATGTCTTGCTCGATCTTTCCATAAAGCTCGACAAGAGCGTCCGGAGTAGCCGCCAGGTATTCAGGCGTCAGCATCAGCCGAGATTAAAGGGGTCCGACGTAGACTCTACGGGACACATGCTCTTCGCGACTTCTTCGGTCTCGTTGTACCATTTGACGCGGTACTCCCACTTCTGCATAAGGCCGTCGCGAACGTCCTGGCGGTCACGTTCACGCAAAGCGTCTTTATCGGTGAGAATATTGTCGTCGAAGTCGATATAGAGCTCATACTCTCCACGGGGCGCAAGGCCATAGAGAGTGGCGTACACGTCAACGCCGTAGATCGCGTTTTCGAGCGCAGCCTTGAAGCGATCTTCGAGAGCCTTGACTGTGTTGAACTTGCGAATCTTTGCGGACATGACCTCGGTCGCGGTCTTTTCCACAGTCGCAGGGTCGGAGAGATCGCCGTAAGCAAGGCCGGTATTGAACTCAATGCGGCGCAAGATTGCCTGCAAGCCTTCGTAGTAGCCGGTATGCCGAAGCGCTGGGGAGAACTCCTTGAAGAAGTCGTCCGAGTCGTACGGCATTTGAATAAAGAGCCGATCGCCGAGTAAGGGGTTCGCCTTACTGCCAGGCAGCGAGCCAGAGATCGCCTCAGGGGTGCCGATGATCTTACGCTCAGCGCTCTCAAATTCATAGAGAAAACGCGCCCACTGTTCATCGGCGTCGCGAATCAGGTCCTCAGTCGCGCCGCCATAAATGGAGACGCCCAAGCTGGACGCAGTATCGATGTTGTTGCTGACAGGCGGCGTGAAGTAGCCGAAGAGCGGCTTTTCTACATTTTTGATCTGAACCTCTTCGGGAATGACGGCCCACTCGGGAACGCGACCGAGCTCGACCTCGCTGCCTGTGATACCATTCTCGTCAGAGGTAAAGGCCTTATTGCGAATCGTATAGACGCCGTTGGCGAAGTCATGGTACTCGAGCTTGACGAAGTAACTCTTGTCAACCTTGACCGGTTGACTCTTAAACACGCCGGAGACGCAATTATCTCCGTCGTCAAAGCGAAGAGGAATAAAGGACGCGGCGCTCGTGCTGTCGATGAAGACATTTCCACCTGAGACGTACGGCTTAAAGGCCATGCCGCCGAGCGCCATACAAAGCTCAATGCTGTTTTGCACGTTCGACTGAAAACGCGCCAACTGCTCGTTGATAAAGTCGGCGCGCGGACCGCCGTCGACCGTGATCGTCATTTCCGAAGAAACGACCTGCGCGAACTCCTTCGCGATCGCTCGCGGAAGACCGAGAGGCTTGACCTCATCGTCTACCCATTCGGGTTTGTCGACATACATGCCATACCAACGACTAATAGCACGGGCCATTTTATCGCTGACAAGAGGGTCCGCATCGAAGCTCTTATAAATCACGGTGGAAGGCACAAGCACATTTCTCGAAAATGCACCGAGCTTTCCCCAAAGGTTATTTAATGCCATACGCCCTCACCTCGCGTTTCATAATCGTGCGGACAAAATACCGCATTTGGTCCATGCTGTGATCGTTCTCTTTAATCACGGCGTCACTCGAAGCCTTCTCGTCCCACGCATACGCGCCAAACTCGGCTTTCGTATTGACGCAAGTTTTATTGAAATGGAGCAAGCCGGCTTGCAGCATTGTTCCAGTATCGCGAATACCGTCGAGCACGTCGTTCTTCGCGTTCTTGACGCTGAATTTGCCGTGCCGCCTGATTGTTTCCTTGAAGGAGGCGGCCGAAGGGTCAATGACGACTTGCTCAATCAGGTAGCCGTCTGCAAAGGCCTCAAGATCGGCATAATACTCTTCATCGGTCTTCTGCTTGCCCTTCTTGCGGCCGTCATAGTAATACTCTTTCACCATGAAGGCCGAATTGCCATTTACGCGCCAGAGACCGAAGACGCACGGATTGAGTGTGCCATAGTCGCAGCTAATGTAATAACGACCGCGCGCGCCGTCGTCATCGATCATGTGCTTTTCGGCGTTAAAGAAGGGATAGACAAGGCCCTCGGCCTTTGTCCACTTTCCGAGGATATACCGAGCATAGAAAACGCCCGTATACATGCCCTCATAGCGCTGCTTGATCTTCTCGGAAAGGCTGAGGTTGTCAGCCATCGTGAAATGCAGGTGAAGGACATTCCTGCGCTTGCACTCAAGTACCCATTCTTTGTAGAACCAGTGCATGGGACCTTCGGGGTTGCAGTTGAACCAGAACTTGCTCCCCGCGACCGAGCATCGGGCGAGAGCCTGCTCGACGAAGGACCGCGGCATAAGCGCGACCTCGTCAAAAAGAACGCCGGCCAGGGTCATGCCCTGAACAAGCGTATAACTGGATTCGTCACGACCTCCGAAGAGATAATAGGTATTGCTGTGGCCGCCGACTGAAATAATCAACTTATTCTCGGCGCGCCGCTCTGTTACCTTGAAAAGGCCCTCAAGCCAGGAGGGCAAATGCACGATCACATTACGGCGCAGAGACTCGATCGTGCGGCCGCAAATGGCGAAGCTCTCATTGTTGAAAGAGTACATGCTCCAAAGGATAAAGCCGACTGCCATTGAGACGGTCTTGCCCGATCGAATGGAGCCGTCACAGAGAACGCCGTCATAATCTGCAAACTCAGGTCTCTTCCACCACGTCAGCGTCAACGTTTGCCGAGGACTGAATCTCTGGTATTTCATTTAGATCGATTCCCCCCTCTGCAGCGCCGGCGATCGCCTCAAAGAGGTTATTCTTCTGCGTATCGCCCTCTGGATTCGTCCCATCAAAGAGACCGAGATATTTACCAAGCATCTCGAGAGCGCGAGCCTTATCAGCGAGTTTGACCTCTACGCCATACATACCCTCCTTGACAGAGGCGAGAGCTGCCAGCTTATCAGCGGCCACGTCGTCAGAATCTTTAATGAGAACGCGGCCGCCTTGAATCGTCAAAAAGTCGGTAGCCTTCGCGAAGCCGATCGAAGCGAGTTCTTTCAGGACACGCTCTCGCGTGATCTCGAGCTTTTCAGCCGCCGACTTTTGTCTTTTTTGGATTGCGGCTTGAATTTCGGGTTTCTTCAAATTTGAAACGCCGATCGAGTAAGCCGTCTTTTTGCTATATCCTGCACGGATTGCGGCTTGCGTCGCATTCAGGTCGACAAGGTATTCATCGACAAACTTTTGCATCTTCGGAGTCATTTTGCCTGCCACGCTCACCACCTCCAAACGCAGCAAAATGAAAAGAGCGACTGTTTCCAGCCGCTCTTCTTCAGGAGGAAGGACAATGGCCGTGCTCGCCAAAACCTTCCATACCAGTATACAATGTGACCCCAGGAATTAACGCGCTTTAGCCTAAAATAATCATAACACCGCATTTACGCCGGAATTAGCGCGCTTGCCGCCTCCTGCAATGCGAGTAAAGCTCTGCGGTGAAGCTCCTGGGTCCACCTGAATGTATAATTCATTCTGACGGCGATCTCCTCCCACCGTAAGTAGCTGAGATACCGAAGCTCGAGGACGGTCTTGAAGTTCAGGTCCTCAACAAGCTCCTTGATGATCTGAGAGGTCTGCCGCTCAAAGTCAGCGATCTCCATGATCTCATCCTTGATCTCTTCTTGCAGCGTCATAATCGCGACAACACAATTCTCGGTCTTGCTTGTAGGGTAACCGCCGCCGCTCGAAGCGTTCTCGGGATTCGCGGTAATAGACTCGGCGATCTGCCGCCACTCCTCAATGCGTTTTTGCCTTGCGGCAATACGCTCCTTTGCGCGATAGCCGCGATTGAGTACGACCATCGGGTCGTCAGATAGCAACTGTAAAACTTCTTCCGTCATGTTACCTCCTTGATTCTGGCCTTGACCGCCTCAAGCAAGGCGTTCTGGCCCGCCTCTTTGTTTCGTAAGACAATATCGTAAATACGCTCATCGATCGTACCTTTTGCCATAAGCGTGTGAATGAGAACCGTCTCAGCTTGTCCGCGCCGATGAAGGCGCTTATTCGCCTGCTGGAAAAACTCAAGGTTCCAAGTCGGGCTGTACCAAATCGCGATATGACCGCCGAATTGTAAATTAAGGCCGTGACCGGCGCTTGCGGGGTTCGCGAGAAGAATCGGAATCTCCTTAGCGTTCCAGCGCTTGACGACATTCTCCTCTTTTACATGAATGGCCTGAGGGTACCGCGCTTGCAGCCGATCAAGCTCATGCTTGTAGTTGTAGAACACCAAAACAGGTTGACCGTTCGCCTCTTCGATAAGCTGGTCTAAGACCTCGAGCTTTTGGTCATGGACGATCTGCGCTTTGCCATTCTCGTCGTAGACCGCGCCGCCGGCCAACTGCAAGAGCTTATTCGTCAAGATCGCGGCCGTTGCCGCGTCAACGTCTCCATCTGCAAAGGGCAGCAGCATAGTCCTTTCAAGTTGTTGGTACATAGCCGCCGCTTTTTCTGAGAGCTTGACCTCATGGGGAATCGTGAGCCGCTCAGGAAGGCCCGTCGTTTCCATGCTGATACAGAGATCGCTCAATTTCGCAAAGATCGCTTCACGGGCCCCATCTTTTAGATTCCAGTCATAGACGATTCCATTCGGCCCACGTCTGCCAGGCATGAAGTAAGTGTCGCGATAGGCCGACAACGTTCGACCGAGCCGCGCGCCTTCGTCCAGGAGATAGACCTGAGACCAGAGATCGAGTAGGCCGTTCGGGGCCGGCGTACCTGTAAGGCCGACAATTCGATCGATATATTTTCGGACTTTCCGAAGAGCCCTAAAGCGCTGCGCCTTACTGGACTTAAAGCTCGATAGCTCGTCGATCACGACCATATCAAAGGGCCACTTCTTCTTGTAGTAGTCGACGAGCCAAACGACATTTTCGCGATTGACGATATAAAAATCGGCGTCAGTATGCAGCGCGTCAATTCGCTCCTGCGCCGTGCCGATAATCAGGGAATACGTCAAGCCCTCAAGCTGGTCCCACTTCGCCAGTTCGTCGGGCCATGTCTCTCTCGCGGGAAGGAGCGGCGCAATCACAAGAACCTTGCTTGTCTCAAAATAATCCCGCAGCAGTTTCTCACATGCCGAGAGCGTGATCGCTGTCTTGCCGAGACCCATATCGAGAAACAAGCCCGCAGCTTTATGCTCGAGGACAAACTTCTCAGCAAAAGCCTGATAGGGATAGGGCGTGTATTTCATACCCGCACCCCGATCTCAATAAGTCGCTGACGAAAGACACTTGCGTCGTCAATCAGCCAGACATGACAGCCCAAGCCCTCCAAAATATGAAAGACCTTCTTTTGCTGCTCGCTCCGGCCGTCGTTCAAGCCTGGACGCTTAAGCTCGACAAAAATGATATGGGGTCCAGGCAAAATACAGATTCGGTCAGGCACGCCCCGGCGCCCAGGGCTTACCCACTTCCAAGCCACGCCCCCGAGGGCCTCGACTTGTCGGCGGATATTCCTTTCAACTGTTGATTCTTTCAAAGCTACCTCCTACAGCAGTTACAGCGAAAACAGCGCATTTTCTATATAGGGCATTGTAATTAAGGATTTATAGGTATATATGGATATATTTTCCTCTTAATTTTCTTAATTTTTTACCCTTATATAGAAAATTGTTTATTTTGCTGTAACTGCTGTTTTGCTTGCAATCACTGACTTTTTTGAACAGCAGTAATTTTTGGCAACTGCTGTAACTGCTGTAAGCTAAAGCCGCCAAACTGCTGTAACTCCGCTGCAAAATCGGGGCGTTCTGCTGTAAAATCCTGGGGTTCTGCTGTTAAAGGATTTTGGCAAAGCCCCTTTGTTTTCCATAGATCGGGCCGCAATCAATGCTCGACCAGGAGCGCCAGCCAGGCAGTCGCTTAAGCATAGAATTGATCTCGCGGGCCTGCGCCGGTGTATAGTCACGAACCGAGCCGCCAAAAAGCTCTCGCCAAATCTCCATAGCGCATACATACCTGCGAGGTACTGTCCCTTGCGGCTGTTCATCAGAAAAGCTGTCCGCCCAAAAAGCGAGCCGCTGCTCGAGGTCTCTCGTAGCCCAGTCTTCTGGCAAGAGCGTATTGACGAATTTCTCAATGAGACTTTGCTTGCCGTTCATTTCAGTATGCTCGTCCTGAATTGCCCGTGCCTCAGCCTCAATCTTTGCGTCATTCAAGTACCAAACCTCGCCGGCGTTATACCGAACCATGATCTCAGCCCATACCTGATCGACGATCTCAGGCGTAAAGTAGTCACCTGTCTCTCGGCCTTTGTCTGTGACAGTAACAGGCCAAAAACGGCGGCCGCCTGTTGCGTCTCGCAGGAATTCATCATCGTTGGTTGTACCAAAGAAGGCGCATTGCCGCGGGCGCTCTTGCGTTCGACGAGCGTACGCCGCACGGTAGCTGTCCGACTGCTTAGAGACAAACTGCTTGATCTGTTCGAGCTCGGCCTTTCGGGTCGCAGCCATTTCTCCCATCTCAATAAGCCAAAAGCCTTGAAGCTGTTCGTATGCCTCTTTACCTTGAACAGTATAGAAGGAATCAGAAAACCAGGACTTACCGAGCTTGGCAAGGGTCGTAGACTTGCGGCAGCCCTGAGGACCAACTAAGACAAGAATGTGATCGTGCTTGCACCCAGGCTGCATCACGCGAGCAACCGCGCCGATCAAGGCTTTGCGGGTAACTGTCCGCGTATACTCAGTATCTTCGGCGCCGAGGTAGTCAATGAAGATCGTGTCGGCTCGAGGTGTTCCGTCCCAAGTGAGACCTTCTAAGTATTCGCGAACGGGGTGCCTTGCGCTCTTAAGCATAGCAAGAGCAACTGCGTCAATGATTTTTGAAACATTCGCAATCGTATAACGTTTTTCGATGTAGTTGCGAAGGCCGGCGTCGTCAACGTCGTTCCAAGCAGTCGAAACCCGAGCGCTGAGTTTAATCCACGGCAAGTCGCCACAGACGGTCATGCGTTCCTTAAAAGTGTCGTAGAAGTAGCGGCCCTTTAAGTGGCGGTCGTTTTCCATGATGATTCTGACGTTCTCAATCGTGGCCTCGCATTTGCCCGTTTTGGTAAGAGTCAGGTCGCGGGTCCAGCTCATGTCCTCTTCGCCTTCATCGGCGGAAGCGTCGTCCTCGTCAAACTGTGCGCTGATCTTCTGTAAGCGCCTTCTTGCGAGCTCCTCGCGAACCTCAGGAATCTGCAAAGCCTCATCAGCCATTGCAACGAAAGACGGGAGACGGCTGCTCGGGGTTCCAGGTGCGGCAGCGTCATCTTCATTGCCGAACAGGTGAATACGAACAAGGTCAAAAGCATTGCAGAGTTTTCCGCTCGCGGGGTCCGTGCCATGATGGGAGTACGCGAAGAGACCGTTATCGTAAAGGACCAAGCCGCCGGTCGTAGAGCCGCCCTTGAAAGTATAGCGGCCGTCGTCGCATTTTTCGTAAACATCAGGCAAGAACTCCGTGATTGCGTCCTCAACAGAGTATGTACTGCAGAACGCGCCGACGACACCGTCCTTTGCGGTAGGGTCTCCTTGCTTTTTAGCGAGTCGGTGAAGCGCCTCGGCCCGCCGCGAGGAGACCGGCCACTCCGTGGGGTCATGCCAGTCAACATAGCGCTTGAGCTGCTCGTCTACGTCAAGCCAGGGACCATCAGAGAACTCATACCGATACTCAGCGTCGTAGGAGAGCGAAGGCCAGTACATAAGCCGATGCGGCTCATAGGTGGTATCGTCGCACATGTCGATACCGATGTCCTGCGCGATCTTTCTCGCAACTGCAGCATACTCTTCGGGTGAGACCGCACGCGAGAGCGGCATAACCAGGCGAAGGCGCGGAGCGTCCGGCCGGTGACTATGGGTGCTATAAAGAACGGCAGCGCAGCCAAGGACCAGAACGACCGTGTCCCAGGGGTCGGCGTCGGCCGGTACTTCATCAAGGTCTAAGGTCAGGAGCCGGCGCTGAGTGATCGCGTCAGCTTTACGACGACCGCCTTTGAGCACGCCGCCGACAAAGCCGCCAACGTCTTTGATTTCGTCGCGCTGAGCCTTCGGCAAGGCCTTATATTCTTTCGCAGACTCCTGTGTCCGTTCAGGGATTTCAAGACGGTTGACAAGCTGCGACCACATGAGATCGCGGTTTTGCCACTGAGTAGAGCGCCGAGATTGCCCGACCGCAATCGTGATAGGACCGTCGTACTGAACTGCTGTCATTCGTCAATCTCCCTTCGCACAACTCTTAAAATGCCTGCATTGCGAATCATTCTGTCGCACATATTGCAGGGCTTTGCCTCAATCCATTTCTTTGTCCTGGGGTCATAGCCGACCAGGTAAAGCGTAGAGCCTTGGAGCTCTTGCCTTGACGCGCTGATGATCGCATTTTGCTCAGCGTGGACCGCCACGCAAGAGCCGTATTGCGAGCCGTGCGCGGCAGCGGTCTCGTCGAGCGGCAGCTCGTGTGATCGGCAGTAACAAACGCCGGTATCACAACAATTCGCCTCGCCGCGCGGAGAACCGTTATAGCCGGTCGCGATGACTTCATCGTTTTTCACGATCACCGCGCCGTAGTGTTTTCGCAAGCAGGTCGATCGCGCGGCAACGGCCGCGGCAATGTTCAAATAGTATTCATCTTTGCTGACTCGTTCCAAATGAGTCACCTCCGTTTCAGCTCCTCCTCCCAGGGCCGAAGCCCCGGGAGGAAGGGCAAGATTTTATTTGCCGGTGGAGCCGAACGCGCCGTTACCGCGAGCCTCGCCGAGATCAAGCACGAAGTCAGGAGTCACGACCGGCAGTACGACCAACTGGCCGATACGGTCGCCACGGTAAATGTGATAAGCCTCGTGACCGCTGTTATGAATGACTGCGTGCATTTCCCCGGTATAGCCAGGGTCAAGCGGAGGGAGCTTGCAATCAACGCCCTTTGCGGTCTGACTCGATCTCGGGAAGATAAACGCGCCAAAGCCGGCAGGAAGATCAAGACCAAAGCCAAGCCCGATCACCGCAGAGCAACCGACCTCAATGATACGGTCTTTAAGCGCATACACGTCTGCGCCGACATCGTTCGCATGTGCCCGCTTAGGCTGCATCTCCGAAGGAACGCCGTAGTCGAGGAGCTTAACCTGCATTGCCCGCGCCTCCTTCCTCATAAAGAAGCGGGAACTCAAGCCGCAGCAGCTCGCTGGGAGTTAAGTACGGCATGGGATTCTGGCAGCCCATTTTGCCCTCTTTGCAAGCACCTCTCATGCAGAAGGGGCCGGTCGTTGCTCGGGAGAAAAGCAGCGGGTTCAGCTTATAAAGCTCGTCCCAAACCTTGAGCAGAACCAGGCGAGTCTCGGACGTATTGCGCCGACAAGTACGCTGGCCGATAATGTGTTTCCACTGATAGGGCGTTGCGCTGATAATCAGAACATTGCGAAGACCCTGCGGAGCCATATAACCGGCCGCGTCATTGTCAAGACCCTGCTTGACAGCCTCGGCATAGTTTGCCATATTCAGCTTGCAGGAGGTCAAGTAAGTCTCCTCTTCGCCGCGCGCCATGACCTCATAGGGAATCGCGAAGGCAGCATCGTCCGAGTAGTCGCTGTACTGCAGCGAAGCGGACATGAACTTGACTTCGTTCTGGTGGCGTGTGATCTGCGCCAGGAAACGCCGGCTCGCGCCAACAATGACAATGTTGATCGCGCCGAACTTCTGAATCGTCGGGTGCGGCAGCTTTGTCATTGTGGTCACCGTGTCCTCGGTGTAGCTCTTGTTGTAGAGCGCCATGAAGTCGTCCAGACTTTTGATCTTATGGCCGCGCTGCGTGAGACGCGCAGCGCAAACCATCATCTTCTCAGCCGAAGGAATAACTTCGGGATTTAAGACCGCAACTTCGATGCTTTTCATGCGGACCTTCCTTCCTCAACGATTGCCCGCAGAATCAGCAAATAGTTGATACTGTCGGTGATCTTCTCATTCCACTGCGTGAGCGGATAGGACTGACGAGAGCCGACCATATCGGCGACAGAAACGAGGTGCTTGCTCAGCATCCCAAAAGCGGCCTGCGCGGTCGTCATGTCCTGCAGAGCCGCAGCCTTCTTAAAATGCGCCAGACGGTCGACTTCGGTTTCGTCGGTCGCTTCTTCGGCGTATTCGGTACCTTTACCCATGAGGACGAGCTCGCTGCGAGAGAGCTGGTCAGTCACGATCTTGTCAAACTGTTTCAGATTCATTGTGTACCTCCTTCGGCATAATCAGCAAAAAGCTGGTGTTGATAGGAACTGCGAGCGCTGTCTCGACAGGCCGCTCCTGCTCGGCGATAAGACCGGACAGGTCAAAGCCGAGAGTCGAGAGATATTCAAGACCGAGCTTTGCGTTCGCGAGGGCGTTGACATTCAACGCGACATTGTAATAGGTCTTTTCGACCTCGCGCCGAATATCGGAAAAACGCTTTTTGAGGTCTCTGTCGACCCGCGCCTCGCGCAGCTCTGTCTCTTGCAGCTTTTCGGCCATAGGGACCCGCGCAAGAAGTACGTTGTGAATTGAGTACAGGATTGTACCCCAACTCATAGACAAGGGACCTGCAAGCTCCTCGTTCTTCTTGTGCCAGTCCATCATATAGTTATAGACTTCGGTCAGGCGCGGCTCGACGTACGCAACCATCTCAGCAAACTTCGTACGCTCGAGCTTTTCCGCAAGCAGCGCGGCTTTTGCGGCGGTCTCCTGTGTGTCGACCTGCGCAAGGGCCTCGGCCTTTCGGGCCTCAAGCCATTTTAGTAAGATTTTCTTAGTCACTGTTCTTCCTCCAAATTAGTCCTTGCGATAATACTCGCACTCGTAGGCGTCGGCGCGAAGCGGCAGATTCGGGGCCCAGGAGATCGGCTGACCCATGAGCGCGCCAAGTTCTTCGGCAGAGCTGACGCCGATCGGAACCTCGCAAATCACTTCGTCGTGAACATGGAAGACGATCGGGAAGCCGGCGGCCTCAAGCCTAAACATGGCCTCAGCCAGGCAGTCACGGGCGGTAGCCTGAACGATATTCTCCACGAACTTCGGCCCGTAGGACTCAATACGGCCCCAGCCGCCCGAGGACTGAATTGTTCCCTCATAGGTGATATTGTCGTCACCATCGACGCGGGGCTTGACATAGCTGAGCTCTCGACCGTTCGGCAAGCGTAGACGCATGAGCGGTCCTTGCTTGCGGAGTCTCATGCCGTGCGGTAGATCAACAGGCGCCTGCGTCGTAATACACCGACGAACGGCCGCGTCTGTGTCCCACCAGAACTTCGTGATCGACTTATTCGCCGCACGCCAACTATTGACGATCGGCTTAAGCTCAGATTCTTCGAGGCCCATTGCCAAAGCGCCCATGCTCTTCATGGCACCAACGGAACCGCCATAGCCCAAGGCAAGCTCAGCAATTTTACCCTTCTGACGCATCGGGTCACCTTTCTTGACAGACCCTTTCGGCAGGTGAAACATCTGCTCGGCCGAGGCCTCATAGATTTTGCCGTGCGTGTTGAAGACGTCCATGCGCCACTCTTCATCTGCGAGCCAAGCGAGCACGCGCGCCTCGATCGCAGAGAAGTCAGCCACGATGAACCTGCAGCCAGGCTTAGGGATAAAGGCCGTACGAATGAGCTGGGACAGCGTTCCTGCCGTATCATCAAAGAGCATCTCGAGAGTCTCAAGATCGCCTTCACGAACCAAGCGCCGCGCCGCGTCAAGCTCGCTGTCCGGCATCTTGTTCTGCGGCAGGTTTTGCATCTGCACCAAACGCCCGGCCCAGCGCCCGGTGCGCGCGGCACCGCAGAACTGGGTCAGGCCTCGGATACGACCGTCAGGGCAAACCGTGCGGAGCATCGCGTTATATTTTTCAGTTGAGGTCTTCGCAAGGCCCTGACGAATGTCGAGCATTGCATGAACCTCCTCATTGTCGGTGCCGCTGCGAACGTCACCGATCATCTTTTTGTTGAGGCTCTCCACCTCAAAGCCAGAGACCTCCTCAATCCAGGACTTGAGCTGCGCAGCGCTCTTTGGATTATCAAGGCCCGTCAATTCCTTTGCGGCGTCAAGCAGCCGCGCTTTTACGATCTGATCGATCGCAACCGCATTTTCCGCAAGGACCGTATCAACGCCGACGCCGCGGTCGTTGATATGCTGGTCGATTATCCACAGGTCATGCTCGCTGGGAATCACGGGGAACTTCTGCAGGCGCTTCCTGATCGCGCGCTCCGTCACGACGTCCTGACGGTTATACTCAACGTAGAGATTCCACCGTTCGGGGTCATGGTGAGGAAGATTGCGTGTGCGCTCGCCATTGACCTTTGTGGCCTTGCAGGGAATTGAGAAGTATCGAATCAAGGCTTTGCCCGTCTTCGACTTCTGCTTGTCCTCAGGCAAGCCAATCACTTCGCCGACAGCTTCCAAGCTACCAGGCAGACCAAGCTCGCGAGCCATAACGGCGGTGCAGCTCCATTGATCTGCAGGAGTCACGCGACCCATAAACGCGCTCAGACAAGTCCGTTCAAAAGACGCATTGAATGCTGTCTTGAGGATTTCGGGGTCATACAGGGCGTCCTGGAGCTCCTGGGGTAGCTTCTGGCCTTGAGCCATGTCGATAACCTCAACAGGACCGTCGTCCCAAGCGTAACCAAAGAGAAGAATCTCAAAATCAGGGCTCGCCGCATAGGCGTAGACACCGGCTTTTTGAAGAGAGACAGAGGAGTAGGTTTCAATATCGATTGCGAGAGTCTTCATGTACTCGCTCCCTTCTTGCTATTGCGGGGGGGGGTAAAGCCCGAGGGCGTGGGCACGTCGTGTATTTTCCGCGATCGTGCACCACTCGAGCTGGCTGGCGCGGTTATCATGCTTATTGCCGCGTTTGTGGTCTACAACGGGATAACCGTGCGGATTTGGCACAAACATTTTTGCGACGAGCAAGTGAACCTTCACATTGCAGCCGTTCAGGCTTACTCGCAGATAACCGCGCCGATCGTCAAAAGGCTTTAGCACGCGCCCCGTACTCTTGCGCCGAATCTCTCCTAAGCGATTGATCTCATACTCAGGAAAGTCGGGAATCGTGTGCCAGACGATCTTCATGGGCTCAGTTCAGGAGATCGTCGTCTTCGTCCTCGAAGTCGTCGTCCCAGTCGGAGTCAGTCACGACGCCGCCAGACAGGGGCTCGCCGTCGCTGAGCTTCATAATGCCGTTCAGGCCTGCGGAAACGCCCTTGTTGCCGTTCGTATCGTAGACATAGAAGTTGACGATCGCGCGGCCGTAGCAACCGGAATAGAGCTCGCTCGCCTCGGTGATCGGGGTCTTGTCGGCATAGACGATCACAGGCTTGTTGTTGGAGCTGCAGGTCATAACGTAGTGACCCTTGCACTCAGGACCGAACTCGCCGCCGTTCGGACGTTCGCCGTCGCCGTCGTGCATAGTGGTTTTCAGAGCGGAGGGCAACTTCTTGCCAGAGTGCTTCTGCAGGTAGGCGGTCTTCGCGGCCTCGATTGCCGCCTTGATCTTCGCGATCGTGTTCTTGTCGGTCTTCGGAATCAGCAGGGTCACGCTGTACTTCGGCTGAGCGCCTTCCTGAGCGGCGCGAGGGGTAAAGGCGTTGACGTAGGAAAAACGAACGCGACCGGTAGTGATCTGAGTAGCAGTAGCCATTGTAAAAATCTCCTTTTAATTTTTAATAATGTAGACGTCGGCATATTGAACGCCGAAATTTAATGCTTCCTGGTGGGTATCGAAGTAAATGTCAATGCGGTTCCCCTTGATTGCACTGCCCGTGTCTTCGGCAACGTATGTATGCCCGTCGATCACGATCTCAGAGCCAAGAGGGATAACAGAGGAATCGACTGCAATCGTTCGGCCAGCCTCGACGACCGTGCCAGACGCGGTAACGCCATAGCCGAAGTCGCCAGGGTCTTTCCCGCAGCACTTGCGGCAAGCGCAATACGCGGTCAGACGGAACTCGCCAAGCTCTTCGAGAACGGGTTCGATCTCTTCGGGCTCAGCCTCGATAACAGGCTCAGGCATGATCTCAGGTGTCACATACGACGTGGGCTCAAGCTCTAAGGCCGGCGCCGCGGTCTCTTCAATGGCTTTTGCCTTCGGCAGGAAAATCGCCATAAGAACGATCGTGCAGACGAGCGCCATAATAACGGCCCACTGAATACGAATCAAGCGCGCCTGCTGGTACAGGAGCCGCCGGCTTTTCGATTGCGTCATTGTCGTTTCCTCCTCTTACTCGTCAAAGGCTTTGAGGACCTGGTCTTCAAAGCGATACGCAGGCCGCTTGTCCGATTCAGGCGCAAGCGTCGGTGCGCCCTGGGGCTTGACGATCAAATCGCCGAGAATCTCAGCAAGGGTCTTCTTGCCGAAGTCGCGCTCCATCTGCGTAAGCGTGATGAGCTTGCGGTCGTAAAGAAGAGACTCGTCATAGCCGGCGGCCTTCATAGCCGCGACGACCTTGTCTTCGTCCGCGAACTTGCGGTTGCTGCGGCCCTCGACCATTTTCCAGCCGGTTACCGTTTCACCGGCAGTTAGCGCGCCAGACACAAGCTCGCGCAGGTCCTTGAGCCAGGTTTCAATGTCCGCGGACTTGGCAAGAATCATGCCTGCCTCTTCGGGAGAGATGAGCAACGGGTCGGGGCTCTCGTCGAAGAGCTTGAGGTTCTCTTCGGCACGGGCGCGGCACTGATTCTTTGCACGGCAGAAACGGCAGGCTTCTTCGCTCGGCGCGAAGTCGCCTTCACCCTTGTCCGCGAGCTTTGCTCTCGGCTTGACATAGCTCTTGCCCCAGGAGGTAAGCTCCTTGACGGTCTTCTCGGAAGAATCCTCGATACCGGAGAGCCGCGGCTGGAAGATCGTCATACGAACGGTCTTGATCTCATAGAGATCGCCGAACTGCTCGAGCGCACCCAAGCCGTAGAGCTGCATCTGAGGATTGTCCTCAGCCTCGACGCGATGGCCCTTGCCATACTTAAAGTCGATCACGTCGAGAATTGGCTCGGCGATAATCACACAGTCGCCGGTGCCAAAGCCGCCGGGCACATACTTCGAGAAGTCGAGACGAGTCTCGAGGATAATCATTGCGTCGGGACAAGTCTTCTTCGCCTCGGCGAGGCGGCCAGTCACGAACTTCGCGTAGGCGACCGCGCACTCACGCATTTCCGCATTGTAGTAGCTGTTCGGTTCGAACTCGGATTTGACCTGATTTTCGTAGGTGACCTCGTCAAGCTCGCCGAGGAAGTAGCGCGTCGTGAGCTCTGCGAGGGCGTGCGCGACCGTTCCCTCTTCAGCGTAAGCGCTGGTCGACGCAGGGAACTTCTGCTCGAGCTGGGCGCTCGGCGTACACAGGAGCCACCGATGCGCACCGCTGGCGGATAAGAGAGCATGTTTAGCCATTAGCAGCCACCAACTTTTCATAGAAGACGGGATAATCTTCTTCCTTGACGGCGGACAGGTTTGCGACGCCAAGCTCCTTGAAGATCGCCTTGAGGGCAGCCTTATCATTCTTAGAGAGCTTGACCGCGAGGGCTCTTACGTCAGCCTTAGAGATCGTCTTCTCCTCAGCAGGCTTAGTGTCAGGGGCCTCGGTTGCGGGTTCCGCAGGGGACTCCTGGGGTGCCTCGGGGGAGGTCTGGGCGATAGGCGTTTCCGTGGGGGCGGGGTTATCGAAAAGAGACATCTGCGCGATGGTCTCTGTGTGTTCAGGCTTTTCAGTCAGAAGACTGGCGAGCGCCTGACTCAGAGTTTCTTTTTTCGGGTCATACGTGACCTCAACTTTGATCGTTGCCATTTTGTCGTTCCTCCTTAGATTTGAGCCATATTTGAAAGGCTTGTTGGTTTTTAGGGTCTTGAAAAAAGGTTTTTGCATAATCGAGAATCTGTGTGCACGCCAGTTTCTCGGTTTGCTCTAAAGTTGCCTCGGCGGGCATTTGTTTCCTTTAGGAAACTTCCTCCGCAAAAAAAATCTGATTGCGTTTTTCCACGGAGAGATGCAAGCGTCCGGAGCACTTGATGATCTCGCCAACACGAAAATCAACACGGCCATTCAAGCGCTGGTAAAAGGCTTTAGGCTTGAGACCACAGATTTCTGCGAGCTCTCTGACGCTGCAGTTGTTCTCAACCATAGAGGCGCGAAGAGCATTAGCATTGAGCATTTAGGCGTCCTCCTTTCTGAAAAGTTTCCTTAAGGCTACTCAATCATAGCGCATCATTTTGGATTTGTAAACCCCTAAAGGAAACTTTTTTCTGTTTTCGAGAAAAAAGTGTTTCCTTTTTGACACTTGCGCGTTATAATAGGGATTAGACTGACAAGGGCGGTGACATTTATGACTATGGGCGAGCGAATCCATGACAGGCGCAAAGCCTGTGACCTGACTCTCGAGTACGTTGGTAACTTCGTGGGCGTTGCGAAAAGTACCGTGCGTAAATGGGAGAACGGGGATATTGAGAATATCAGCGCGCTGCGGCTGCAAAAGCTCGCCAACGTACTTGGCACGACAGTCGACTACTTGATGGACGGCGTAACATCCAACCTCACCTACAAGAACATTGAGCCCATGCCCGACTCTCGGCTTTTGCCGATCGTCGGTAAGATCGCTTGCGGCGAGCCGATTCTTGCAAAGCAGAATATCGAGGGTTACGCTGAGCTTGATCGGCGCATTCACGCTGATTTTGTTCTTCGCTGTGTAGGCGACAGCATGATTAACGCGCATATCTTTGACGGTGATCTGGTCTTCATCAAAGAACAGCCCGACGTGGATAACGGCGAGATCGCAGCGGTCGTCATTGACAACGAAGCAACTCTCAAGCGCGTTTACAAGTACCCGAACCGCATTGAACTTCGCCCCGAGAATCCTCTGTTCCCAGTCCTGCAATATGAGGGTGCTGAGCTGGGAAACATCTGTATCATCGGCAAAGCTATCGCGTTCCTGGGTCAGGTTCGCTAAATGGCGAGGGGCAAACCGTGGACGAGAGAGGAGCTCATTGTGGCCTACGCGCTTTATTGCGTGATTCCTTTCTCGAAGCTGAACAACAGCAACCGAACGATCAAAGATGCAGCGGAGATAATAGGCCGATCGCCCGCAGCGCTCAAAATGAAGATTTGCAACCTTGCTGCGCTGGACCCTGACTTCCTGGCAACTGGGCGCGTGGGACTCTGGGGCGGAATCTCAAAGCTCGACAGAGAGATTTATGAAGAGTTCTCGAAGGACTGGGAAGGGCTAAGCACGAGAGCCGAGAGCATTGTTGGACTGCCGCTCTTTGACCTTGTTGAGCCGGTCTACAATGGCGACCCGCACCGAAAGAAGAGCTACGCTGAGATCGCGGATAAACAGGCACGAAAATTCTTCCGGAAGTCGGTCATTTCGGCGTACGAAGGCCGATGCTGTATCACGGGGCAAAGCATACCACAAATGGTGATCGCAAGCCATATCAAACCGTACTATGTATGCGACAAGAGCGAGCGCGCAAATCCTGCGAATGGTCTCTTGCTTAATGCGTTCTATGACCGTGCCTTCGATCAAGGGCTTATGACGGTCTTGCCTGATCTTACAATTCAGGTCTCGGACTACGTGAAGGACAGCTACGACGACCAAAATACGAGAGACTGGCTACTCGGCATAGAGGGTACAAAAATCATCAGGCCGAAGAGGTTCGCACCAAATCGCGATATGCTGGCCTACCACAATGAGTTTGTATTCCTGAGGTGATTCCATGCAGCGAGCAGTGATATACGCCAGATACAGCCCTGGACCAAATCAGACAGAGCAGTCAATCGAGGGGCAAGTCCGAGAGTGCACAAAGTACGCCGAGCTGCATGATCTCCGAATCGTTGGAACCTATGTCGACAGGAAGATTTCTGGCAAGACAGATAATCGGCGAGAGTTTCAACGGATGATCGACGACAGCGAGAAACACATATTTGACGTCATCATTCTGTACCACACGGACCGCTTTGCCCGTAACCGATACGACAGCGCGATCTACAAGCATAAGCTAAAAGAAAACGGCGTCGAGCTGCGATACGCAACGACTGACATTCCAAAGGGGCCCGAGGGAATTATCCTCGAGAGCATTATGGAAGGCTGGGCCGAATACTACTCAGCCGAGCTCAGCCGAAAGATAAAGCGCGGAATGCGTGAGAGCGCCTTGAAGTGCCACAGCACAGGCGCGGGACGCTGCCTGGGGTATCGGACCGCGGAAGACAAGTCCCTCGTGATCGAGCCAGAAGGCGCGAAGGCCGTGCAGACGGTTTTCGACATGTATATCAAAGGAAAGAGCCACGCCGATATTTGCAGGTATCTCAATGACTGCGGTTTTAGGACTGCACAAGGCAAGCTCTTCAACAAGAACAGCGTCACCCATATCATCAGGAATAAACGCTATATCGGCGTTTACACATACGATGATATAACGATAGAAGACGGAATTCCCGCGATCATCTCGAAAGACACTTTTCATCTTGCACAGCTTGAAGCTGCACGGCGTAAAACCGCCAAGAGACCAAAAGAGCCAAAGGCTGAGTACCTGCTAAGCGGCAAAGCCTTTTGCGGGCATTGTCAAAAACCTCTCGTAGGCGTGAGCGGTACGGGCAAGTCAGGAAACAAGTGGTACTACTATTATTGTCAGGAATCACGTGCCAAACGCGGCTGCACGAAAAGACCGGTCAAGCGAGACTGGCTTGAGCGCGAGGTTGTTGAGAGAACAGTCGCCGAAATCTTACAGCCTGAGGTCATTCAGCGTATTGCGAAGAAATGCTATGACCTACAAATGGAGTACCGCCAGGACAACAGCGACGTACTCTTTTATGAGCTCAAGCTGAAAGACGTCCGCAAGGCAATCAAGAACACCATGCACGCCATCGAGTCAGGCGTCAAGACGAAGACGCTGCCTGCGAGGCTGCAAGAGCTTGAGAATGAAGAAGAGGCGCTCGAGGCAGAGCTTGCAATCGCAAAGGCCTCTGACTTTGTGATAACTACGGACCAAATTGAGTTCCTGCTTACCCAGTTCGCAGAGCCCTGGGAATGCGAGAGCGAGGAAGAATACCATCGCAGAATTATCAAGTGTTTCGTCCATAAAGTTTTCCTATTTGACGACAAACTATTGATCTATTACAATGTAAGTCGAGACGGGAAAACCCGCGAGCAGAGCGAAGCGGAATTGCTTGAGGAGGCCCTGGGCGAAGGGTTCGACAAGCGCTCTTCCGGCTCCACCATAAGTCCACCGTAATTTTGATAGAATTACGGTGGACTTTTTCTATGCCCGAAAACCGCTTGAAATAAGGGTTTTCGGCTGTTTCAGAACATAAGCGAACCCCGCTGCAGAGCAATTCTGCGGCGGGGTTTCGCACGTTTTATGGAGATTGCGGCTTTCTGTGACGTTGTAATCGTTAAACGGCTGGGGCAATCGTTAAATCACAGCGGTAATCGTTAAACTGATGTTGTACGCTTTCTCAAGCTGCAATAACAACTGCATTATCTTTAACTTTGTTAATCGCAGCCATAATTTCCATCTGCATCTTTTTATCAAACAACCTGGTAAAGCTTAGAGGCTTATCGAACGGAGGCTTGGTAGCCTCACGCTCCTTGTGGATATGATTTCCGCATTTTCCCTGTTTTTATACCAAGCTGACCTCCTGAACGCAAAAAAGCCGGGACTTCTAAAATCCCGGCTTCCTGCGAATATTACATTGTCTGTTCCAATGTGAACCCCTGCTCCTGTTCCGGCTGCGGCAAATGCAGCGCGATCTGCTCCTGTACACTGATAAAAAGCGTCCGCAGGCTCTGAGCCAACGGACGCTTGAATTTTATCTCGTTGAAAAAGAGCAGTTTCCCGAAATCAGGAAACTGCTCAAGCTATGGATGTGGGCTGCAAAACCCTGTGGATCACAAAGAAAACGATCGTGGCTGGAAGAGTCTCGGTCCTTCCGCATAGAAGATATAGGCAGGACGATACAAGCTGCGGGAATATACCTGCGATTCAGCAAGCGATACCCATCGTAGGTGTGGAGTTGGTCTTCTCTCACAGCAAGTATCACAGCCGCCGGCGGATGGTGTGTCCATCCACCGGCGGCTGTGTGTAAGTTCTGCGAAGTCCCGCTGCGGCTCAGCCGAAGAGGAAATCCTTCAGATTTGTATTAAACAGGTAGTCTGCAATGTAGGCTCTTGTTCTCTTATACAGTGCATCCTGTGCAAATGAGACATCATTGCCGGATTCTTGCAGCGCAAATTCATACGTCTGCCTGAGCTCCGTACCGACATTGATCTTGGCAATGCCGGCGGAAATGGCGTCGAGAATGTACTGGTGCTGAATTCCGGAGCCGCCGTGCAACACAAGCGGAATGCCGACTGCCCGGTAGAGCTCTGCCACGTGCGCAACGTCGATTTTGGCTTCCGGCTTTTTCTGGTTACGGACAGCCTCGGCGACTGCGCCGTGGATGTTGCCGACTGCGACGGACAGCCAGTCGCACTTACTTTCCTCTGCAAACCGCTTTGCCTCGTCCAGGCGGGTAAAGCCCATCTTCGAAGCAAAAATCTCTTCATACGGCGGCATGACCTTGTTTTCGTGCCCCATGACCGCGCCGAGCTCCGCTTCACAGGGAATCTGCGCGGCATGCGCAAGATCAGCCGCTTCCCGCGTTGCGGAAATGTTTTCCTCCAGCGGCAGACGCGAACCGTCAATCATGACGGACTGGTAGCCTGCGCGGATGGCGCGCTCGATCAGTGAGCGATAATCCACGCGCTGATAGTCCTCGTCAATCACGGGAACGTGATCCAGATGCAGCAGCGTATGTGCCGGATCCTTGTACCGGTCATATTCCTCCGCGATGCGCTCGAGAGATTCGGCTTTCATTTTTTCCCACTCCACGCGCGCAACCTGAATCATGGCGACGCTGTTTTCGTCGCGAATGGCCTCGATGATCGGCTTGACCATCGGGATATGAGGTACGTTGAAGGCGGGCACGCATTTGCCCTTTTCACGGGCTTTCAGAATGACTTCTCTTGTGTTCACAATTGTATCCTCTTAATAGCGTCGCAGATAGTCAGCGGAAATTGCCTTGTATTTCGCATACCGTTCTGCATATTTTGTTTCGTTTTCCGGAATCGGCTCGAAGTAGGAAACGGGATTGCCCATATGGGCGGCCGCGTCTTCCACGCTGGCATACCAGTTGTTTCCGAGACCAGCCAGCATACAGGCACCAAGCGACGGAAGCTCGATGTTCTGCATTCTTCCGAGCGGAGCCTGGATCAGATCTGCCCGCAGCTGCAGAAGTTTGTCGGTACGGGAACCACCGCCGCCGAAATGCAGTCTGGTAAACGGCTGCTTACGTGTAGAGCGGATGTAGTCGACGCAGGCGACAAACTGGTAGGCCAGGGATTCGAGAATCGCTGCGAAGATCTCGTCCGTCGTGGTGGACAGGCTCATGCCGACAACGGCTCCGTGGAAGTTCTCTACATACGGCAGCATCATAAGCGAACCGGTTCCGTCGAGCTTTGCATCGGCGATGAGCTTGCCGATGTCGGCGGACGGATCGCGCAGAATGTTCTTGCAGAACCACTCCAGCAGCGCGCCGGCAGTTGGGAACGCGTCCATGACCGTATACTTGTTGTTGAACGGGGAGCTGTAGCAGCAGGAGAAGATCAGAGAATCGCCGAAATCGTTGCAGCCGTCGACGAAGGTATCGGAGAAATATCCCATCTGCTCATAGGTACCCATCAGAACGCCGATGGTATCTGGATTTTCAAGCCGGACACCAGCGGACAGGAGAGAGGCAGAGACGTCATGGCAGCCGATTGTGACGGGAAGCGTCCGCGGCAGCCGGACAGAACCGTAATGGTCAATCGTGCCGACAACCGTTGCGGATTCGACAATCTGTGTGCCGAGCTGCTGCTCGGTGACGCCGGCCAGCTCCAGAATCGGCGCAGACCAGCAGTTTGCCTTGACGTCGATCATCAGTTTGCGTGCGGCCATGGTACGATCCTGCACGTCGCCAAGCCCGAGCTTGCGCATTACATACTGCTGATTGGAGTAGAAGCCAGCCGCTTTTTTGAAGACCTCCGGCTCGTTGTCCCGCAGCCACATGATTTTTGACGGTGTTGCAAGCGTGGAGAGCGTATTGCCGGTGATTTTCGCGTACGTGTCCGCGCCGATTTCGCGGCCGATGGTCTGTACTTCTTTGAACGACCGCCCGCAGAAGCCGGGAATCATGCCATACAGCGCTTCGCCCTTTTTGTCGACCGGCGTGATGCTGTCGCCAAAATAGGAAAACGTGATGGCCAGCAGCTCTACATCCTCCGGCAGCTGGCGAATCACTTCGCCAACTGCCCATTCAGATGCCTTCCAGGTTTCGTCAATATGGAGCTCAACCTGATTCTGTGCGGGATAATACCATCCGTATTTTTTGTTTGTGTTCACGATAATCCGGGTTGTTTCGGCGTCAATCACCGATGCATGTACATTGGAGGTGCCGAAATCAATGGCCAGATATGCGCTTCGTTTTTTCACAGGAACGCTCCTTTCCCGGTCAGTGATTCACAACGTTTTTCAGTTCTCCGCCGCTGAAATACTGCTCAAGGTTATCCGCGACAATCTTGATGGAGCCGCTGAAGGTTCCGATATCCGTACCGGCCAGATGCGCGGATAACGTCACGTTTTTCAGCTTTCTGAGCGGGTGGTCAACCGGCAACGGCTCTTCGCGGAAGACGTCGAGCACGGCACCGCCGATCTTCTTCTGCTCCAGCGCGTCGATCATAGCGGCTTCGTCGACAAGACCGGCGCGCGCGGCATTTACAAAAATGGCCGTGGGCTTCATCTTCGCGAATTCTGCCGCGCCGAACATATTCTGCGTCTGCGGGCTCAGACGGACGTGCAAGGAAACAAAGTCGGCCTGCTCCAGCAGCTCGTCAAGCGAAACCGGCACGCAGCCGAACGCTTCAATGCTTTCTTTTGTGCAGTAAGGATCATACGCGAGAATCGTCGTGCCGAAGCCCTTGAGCCGCGTGGCAATCTTTCTGCCGATGTCGCCGAAGCCGACCAGACCGACCTTCAGGTTGCACATGTTGTCGGAATAGGTGCGGTTGGGGTATTTCTTTGTCCAGCCGCCGGTCTTGATATCTTCGTCCGTTCTTGCAATATTCCGGATCTCGCAGAGCATTGCGGCAACCGTAAAGTCTGCAACCGCAACAGCTGCGCGACCAGGCGCGTTGATCACCTTGATGCCGCGTTCCTTTGCAGCCTCCATGTTGATGTTTTCCATGCCGGTGCGGAGTGTCGCAATAATCTTCAGGTTCTTTGCCGCCTCGATCATGCGGCGGCTGACCGGTGCAAAGTGTGTGATGATGATCTCTGCGTCGTCCAGATACTGGAAGACCTCTTCGTTGATGGGTGTGCCGTCGGGCCCGTTGACCTCGACGGAAAGCATGGAATTCTGGTAAGCCAGCTCGTCTTCGTTGACGGTTTTTTCAACCAGCGTCAGCTCGTATCCGTACTTTTCCAGGACATCAAAGCCCTGCATCAGATTTTTGTCAATGCCTCTGTCATAAATTGCAACAATTCTCTTTGCCATGTTATAAGTCCTCTCTTTGCCCCAGGTTATTTACTAAAATCCAGCCAGCCCTTCATATAATCCAGATCCTTGCCGTGAGACATGACCTCTCCCAGTGTATCGAGCGTTGCTCTGTGGGAGAAAATCCGTTCAAGACCGAGCTGCTTGTACTTCAGAAGCATCTGGAATGCCTTGTCGAAGGTCTTTGCCGTGTTGACGCTCATGCCGATATACGTAGCATGCTTGCCACACAGATCCTTGCCCGGATAGAACTCCACGGGCTTACCGGTGCCGATGTTGCCGATTTCAACCAGCGTGCCGACGTTTTTGAGCAGATCCACGCCGTCGCGGAACGCATACTGCGAACCTGCGCACTGGAAGACGACGTCAGCGCCGTTCTTGTGGTTGTATTTGTGGATGATTGCACGGCGTTCTTCGATGGAAAGCTTGCTGGAATTCATGACTTCGTCCGCGCCAGACAGCTCCTTTGCCAGCTGGAGCTTCTGATCGCTGAAACCGCTGATGATGATGTGCTGGATGCCCAGCGTGCGGGCAATTGTCGCCACAAGCGCTGCAATCTGGCCATCGCCGATGACAAGCGCAGTCGAACCAAGATTGAAGCTGTCTTCGAAGATGCCGGGCGCGCGCATCGCAAGCTCAACGCCACGCATGGCGACCGCCATCGGATCAAGCAGCGACGCAACATTGCTGGGCATATCATCAGGCACCTGCCACATGAAGGTGCCGGGGAAAACGTACATATACTCGCCGAAGCCACCCTTGATATAAGGCGCTTCATAGATGGAGTTCGAGCGGATCGGCGCGCCGCCGAAGCCGAGCGACTCATACGGCACACCGTAGACGAACGAATTGTCGCAGACACCGCAGGCACCGATACCGTAGGTCAAGCAGTTTTCGCAGGTGCCGCAGACGACCCACGGATACAGGCAGATCCGATCGCCGAGCTTCACTTCGCCGGTGTAGCAGCGCATGGATTTCGCGGCGTCCGGCCCCATTTCGACCACGCGGCCGCAGAGCTCATGACCAAGAATGACGGGATATGCCGGATCCTCTTCGAACAGATGAAGATCGGTGCCGCAGATGCTGGCGGCCTCCAGCTTGATAATCATGCCGTCGCGGCCGCATTCCGGCATCTGGACGTCCATGACCTCAATGGTGTGCCTTTTCGTCAGCACGGCGGCTTTGCAGGTTTGATTTGTCATGATTTGTACCTCCATACAGTTCACAATTATGTTTTTGCCTTGCGTCTTCTCTGCATATTGTCGAACGCAACTGCGAACAGCAGAACGGCGCCCTTTGCGACCCACTGCCAGTATTCGTCAAGATTCATCAGCGTCATGCCGTTGCTGAGCATACCCATAATCAGCACGCCTGCGACGACGTTGATGATTTTGCCCTGGCCGCCTGCAACGCTCACGCCGCCGAGAACAGCAGCCGTGATGACGTCCATTTCAAAGCCTTCGCTGGTGGCTGGCTGGCCGGAGTTGAGACGGGAGAGCATGATGACGCCGGAAAGACCGGCAAAAAATCCGCTGAGCGAATAGATCTGGATCTTTTTTACAAGCACATTGATGCCGGAAAGTCTTGCGACTTCCTCATTGCCGCCGATTGCGTAGAGATGACGGCCAAAGCTTGTCTGCTCCAGCATCCACCAGCCAATGAAAAAAACCAGTGCCAGAATATAGACTGGGATCGGAATCCCGAGGAAATAGCCCTGACCCAGCGTTTTGATGGACTCCGGAAGACCGTAGACCGGGATGCCCTGCGTCATGATGAACGCGAATCCTCTGGCGATGGTCTGCATGGCGAGTGTCGCGATCAGCGCGGGAACCTCAAAATGCGCGACCATAATGCCGCTGATAAGCCCGCAGACGATTCCAACCAGAACGCCGACCACCATCGCAGGGAAGATCCCAAAGCCGAGGTCATTGATGAGCTTTGCGGAGACAACGCCGGAAAGCGCAATAATCGAGCCGATGGAAATGTCAATACCGCCGGTCAGCAGAACCATCGTCATGCCGACCGCGCAGATTCCGGTCATGGAGACCTGCCGACAGATGTTCAGCAGATTCTTTGTCGACAAGAACGTCTTTGTCAGAACAGAGAAAAAGACGAATACGAACAGGAGCACCAGATAGACAAACACCTGGCTGATGGAAAGCTTCGTTTCTTTTTTCATAGCGAGACCCCTCTTTTTATATGCCGGAAGCCATCTCAAGGATGCGTTCCTGGCTGACTTCCTCTTTTGCAAGCTCTCCGCTTACAGAGCCCTGGTGCATCACGATGATGCGGTCACTCATGCCGATCAGCTCCGGCATTTCGGAGGAAATCATGATGATCGATTTTCCTTCTTTGACCAGCCGGTTCATAATGAGGTAGATTTCGTATTTTGCGCCGATATCGATGCCCCGTGTCGGCTCGTCCAAAATGATGATATCCGCGTTTGTTGCAAGCCACTTGGCAACGACCACCTTCTGCTGGTTGCCACCGGACAGATTCTTGGTCAGCTGCTCCATACTGGGTGCCTTGACGGCCAGCGCGTTCATGTAGGAATCAACCAGCGTGCGCTCCTTCTTCCAGCTGATGCGTAGGAAGGACTGCAGCGTGTGCAGCATGACGAGAGAAATGTTTTCCCGAATGCTGAGCGTCAGCGAGACACCCTGGCCCTTCCGGTCTTCCGGGATCAGCGCGATGCCGTGATGGATGGCGTCAATCGGCCGGAGAATCTCAACCTGTTTCCCGCCGACATAAACGGTGCCGGAGGATCTGTGATCGGCGCCGAACAAAGCGCGCATGACCTCCGTCCGGCCTGCGCCGACAAGACCGGCAAAGCCGAGGATTTCACCCTTATGCAACGTAAACGAAACGTCGTGCAGCTTCGTTTCCACGGTGGACAGATGCTCCACCCGGAGAACCTCCTCGCCGATCGGCGTGCTGCGTTGTGGGTAGTCTTCCGACAGGTCACGGCCAACCATCAGCTTGACCAGCGCGGATTTGTTGGTGTCTTTTGTGTTGAGCGTCTCGATATACTGGCCATCGCGCATGACGGTGATGCGGTCAGAAATCTCAAACAGTTCTTCGAGACGGTGAGAGATATAAATAATTGAAACGCCTTCGCTTTTCAGCGTCCGGATCATTTCAAACAGGTTTTCAACTTCACGGTTGCCAAGTGGTGCTGTCGGCTCGTCCATAATCAGCACCTTCGCATTTTCAAGGACGGCCTTTGCAATCTCCACTTGCTGCTTATAGGCATTGGAAAGATCGCTGATGCGCGAATTCGGGTCAATTTCAATATGGAACCGCTCGAATACTTCACGCGTTTTCCGGATCATGGCACGTTTATCCGCATAGATTCCGCGCTCGATTTCCTTGCCAAGGAACATGTTTTCATAGACCTTCAGATAAGGAACCAGGTTGAATTCCTGGTAGATCATGCTGACACCCTTGTCCTTGGCGCTCTGCGGCGTCAGAGTCCGGATCTGTTCGCCGTCCAGACAGTAACTGCCGTCGTCCATCGGCTGCGCGCCCGCGATGATTTTGCACAGCGTGGATTTCCCAGCGCCGTTTTCTCCAAGCAGCGCGTGCACCTCGCCCTTTCTCAGTTCAAAATCCACATGATCCAGGGCGGTGACGCCCGGATAATACTTGCAGATTTTCTCCATTTTCAGAACAATATTGTTATCCATAGTTTTCACATCACTCCGTTTGGATCGCTTTGCATCCGGCCCTGCCGGATATGGAAATCCGGCAGGGCGTTTCCGGCTGACAGCCTATTTGTACATTGCCAGATACTCGTCGACGTTGTCGCGGGTAACGGCGGTAACGGGAACCATGTAGCTCTCCGGAATGCTTTCGCCGTTGCACAGGGAAACAGCGTACTGAATCATCAATTCGCCGGTGCCGACCGGGTTGAGGTCAACGGAGCCGCGATAGATGGTGCCTTCCTTGATGAGCTCCAGAGCCTGCTGCGTGCCGTCGTTGCCGCCGATGTAGAACTTGTCGGTGTCAACGCCCTGCGCAACGCAGGTTTCGTAAGCACCCAGCGCGCCGGAGTCGTTGATGCCGAGGATTGCGACGACCTCAGGATGCGCGGTCAGGATATTCTCGGCTGCGGTCATGCCCATATCGGTGGTGTAGCCATCGACCGTCATGACGCACTCGGCGTTCGGGCAGTATTCTGCAATACCCTGCATGATGCCGTTTTCGCGGCCGATGGTCTGCTCAAGGGATCTCTGCGTCAGAATGGCGTACTTGCAGTCAGCGTCGGCGCCGAAGGTCTCGGCCATCCACTTGCCGCAGGCGGAGCCGTTGGCCTGGCCCATTTCAAGCTCGGCAACGTTCATGTTGCAGGTCGCGTCGGTATATTCAGTGGTGTGCGTGATTACGGGGATACCGGCGGACTTGGCCTCGGCGATGACGCCCTTCAGAGACTCGGCATCAACCGGGACGACGATGATGACATCAACGCCTTGCGAGATGAAGTTTTCCAGAGCCGCGATCTGTGTTGCGGCATCAGATTTGCCGTCGGAAATAATCGCCTTTACGTTCGCCGCGTCAGCCGCATTTCGCAGGGAATTAGCGATGTTTGCAAAGAAGTTGTTGGAGAGATCCATGGGGCAGAAGCCGACCGTGATCTGCTTGTCAGCAGCATCCGCTGCAGTGGTTTCCTCTGCCGCCTTGTCAGCAGGAGCAGTCTGCGCGGGCGTGTCCGTGTCCTGTTCCGTGGTAGTCGTCTTGGCCGCACATGCTGCCAGTCCGAGCACCATGAGGGCTGCCAGAATAAGAGCAATTACTTTTTTCATTTTGGTTCCTCCTAGTGTTTTACTTTTTGTTTTACGCAATTTTAATTTCGTTTTTCTTGCGCTGGTGCGATAATACCATTTCGTTATCATAATTGTCAATACATCATTTTCGTTTTGTTGCAATTAACAAAAGGTTGATTGTATTTTTGGTTATATTTACGTTTCGATTTTTGTTTCAAAAGTAAAAAAACAACGAGTAGTTTCTTTATTAAAGTACTTGATTTTTCCTTTGGAGTATATTAGAATGAATATCAAAGATGCGCAGAATTTCCTGACTTCTACATAAGGAGGAGCCTTTTTTGGACAATGCATCAAAAATAAAGCCCGTGAAAATGGCTGCAGAAGAACGAAGAAAGTATATTCTCTCCATGTTGGAACAGTACGGTTCCGTTACTGTTTCGGAATTAAGTGAGCATTTCGGAATTTCCGAAGTATCTGTTCGTAAGCTCCTGATCTCACTCGAACAGGATTCGCTGCTGCAGCGGACGTGGGGGGGGGCGGTTCGGACGGCTAGAACCACTGCAGAGCTTCCGTATCAAGTTCGGGAATCAAAATATCTGCAGGAAAAAATGGCGATTGCGAGAGCCGCCTATGACATGATCAATGACGGTGATTCCGTTTATCTCGACAGCGGTACGACGACCTTTGAACTGGCTAAGCTGCTCTGCAACGGGCCTAAGCGCGGCATTCTCGTCGCAACCAACGCGCTCGACCATGCAGGCGTGCTGCTTGGGCAGCAGGGCATCAGTCTGATCCTCATCGGCGGTGAGATTCGCCACGATGTACGCGCCTGTTCAGGCTATCTGGCCAAGGATATGCTCAGCAACATGGTCTTTGACAAGGGATTTCTGGGCATTGAGCACATTTCCTTCTCCCACGGCCTTACAACGCCGAATATGAACGACGCCGAAATGAAGCGCTGGATCCTGCGCACCTGCAAGCAGAGCTATGTTCTTGCGGATTATTCAAAATTCTGGAACGATTCTCTGATCCAGATCGCGCCTGCGGACCGCGTGTACCGGATCATCACGGACTGGCACATTGCCGAAGACGATATCTCGCGCTTTCAGGCAAAGGGCGTTTCCCTCGTCAGCGCACCTTCCGTTTCCAATTTGTAGGGAAATGCGTACTCTTCTGCGCCCCTTACACAGCCGTCTGTGTTCCTGTAAGCCCTTGTAAAGCCATTGCAGATCGCAGTCAGCCAGTTTTTTCAGCGGAACGTCCCCGAGACGCGGGACAATCTGCTGTTCAACTTCGCACCGATAGTGTTCAGCAGTCGAAAACCACAGGTAGGCGTAGATCGTGATTTCCGCCGCGCTCAGACCCAGCGAGGAAATTTCTTTCGGCAGAGGAAAATAATCCTTAACTGAGTCACGCATCGGCCAGAGGTCACGCTTCATTCACTTTCTCCCGTATGCTGCTCCACCCAGCGGATGAATGCCTCCTTCAGCACGACGATCCGATTGCCGATCTGCGGTGCGGGAAAATCTTTTTCGTGCATCAACTCATAGCTGCTGGAGTGTGCGATGCCCAGCACCTTCGCCACCGTTGCCGCATTCAGGAACAGCGGCAGCTCGTCATAGTTCTTGCAGATAGATTCTTTCATAGTTGTCCTCCTTTGTTTGTAATTACTATTCTCGATTGATTTCGTCTTTCTGAAAAAACACCCCCTACCCTTTATCCCAATGTCATCAACTTAAGACCATAGACGGTTTGTTTTACGCAAAAACCGTTGAAAT